>Ga0224554_1000046_pt1 | contig 105863 bp, 88 predicted proteins | sample 714S22024metaG_FD_180666 | JGI IMG/M metagenome (GOLD analysis project Ga0224554, IMG submission 180666) | Peat soil microbial communities from Stordalen Mire, Sweden - 717 S2 20-24 | ecosystem: Environmental > Terrestrial > Soil > Wetlands > Peat | place: Sweden: Norrbotten County, Stordalen... | reverse complement strand
CAGCGGCTGGCACGGCCTGGATCATCTTCTGCATTGGTCTGACTGGCGAAGACATCACCAATTCCTGGCACGCATCTTTCACTTTCGAAAACAACAGCTTCTGCTTCTTGCCCATTAGTTACAACTGTAGTACTAGAGTCTCTTGTTGCTTTGCGACAGCTTCCCCACCGCATCGATCACGATCCCCGGCGTCAGCACCTCCGGCAGCAGCTCCGGCTCGCTCTTCCCCGGCGCATAGAGCGCGTAAGCCGGAACTCCGCTCCGTCCCAGCGCCGTCAATGCCTGCGTAATAGCCTCATCGTGCCGCGTCCAGTCAGCTTTGAAAAGGGCTACGTGCGCATCGGCGAGGGCCTGCTCCACCTCCGGTTGCTCCAGGGCTACACGCTCGTTTACCTGGCAACTCAGGCACCACTTGGCCGTGAAGTCCACAAGCACCGGCCGCCCCGCAGCCTGGGCACGACGTACGGCCTCTGCAGACCAGGGCTGCCAACTCCTCTGCATGGATGGAAGGGAGGCCAGCGCGGCAACGTCTTCCGCAGCCAAACCCAAAGGCTGAGTCTCCAGTTTCCCAGGCGCAATGATGCTGATGGCAATGACCCCGACAACAATCAGCGACGCAACCACCGTAGCCCACCTCATGGCCGGCCACCTGCCCAGAAACCACCCCGCAATCGCCAGCAGAAGAAAGCTCGCCAGCAGCGCCGCCAGAATCCCAGCTCCGTAAGCCCCCGCCAGCACCCACGCCAGCCAGATCACCGTTGCAAAAATGGGCACCGAAACCGCCTGCCGCAGCACCTCCATCCAGACGCCCGGCTTCGGCAGCAACCGCGTCCAGACCGGATTCAGCGTGAGCACGAAGTAGGGCGCGGCCAGCCCCAGCGCCAACGCCGTAAACACCGCAAACGTCACCGCCGCGGGTTGCGCCAGCGCATACCCGATGGCCGCTCCCATAAACGGCGCCGTACACGGCGTAGCCACCACCACGGCCAGTACGCCGGTAAAGAAACTGCCTCTATACCCGCGCTTCGAAGCCAGCGAACCGCCCGCGCTGGTCAAAGTTAACCCGATCTCAAACTGCCCCGCCAGCGACAGCCCCACAAAGAACAGCAACCCCGCCATCAGCGCCAGAAACACCGGCGACTGGAACTGGAATCCCCACCCCAGCGTGGCTCCCGCCGCCCTCAGTCCCAGCAGCACCGCCACCAGCACCCAGAACGAGGCCAGAATGCCCGCCGTGTAAACCAATCCATGCACCCTGAGCTTGTGCAGTTCCCTGTGCCCGGACTGCACCAGCGCCAGCCCCTTCAAAAACAGCACCGGAAACACGCACGGCATCAAATTCAAAAGCAGCCCGCCCAGGAAAGCCAGCCCGGATGCACGCAGCAGCGCCAGCCAGGAAAGCGAAGAGGTTCGCCTGCCTATAGAGGAACTCGTTGGAGCAGTCGGCTGGGCTTGGTAGGCCCGGGTTTTAACCCCGGCATCTGCGCCAGTCAAATCGTCGGGGGCTTTAGCCCCTGAGGTTTGCCTTTCGGAAAGCTCGCCCCCCGCGCCCCCTTGGTCCGCGGAAGCCGCAGCCAACCCCGGCAGCGCCGCAATCTCAAACGCCCGTCCCCCGGAAAGCTCCAGAACTCCTTTCAATTCACCGGGATTGGCGGCAAGATTCGCGTCTTTCTTGAGGTCCAGAACCAGCCCTTTCGCGGTCGGCGTGAGCTTTTGCGGCGCTGGATTGTCCACAATTTCCTGGTCGGCGGGAAAAAACGCGGCCTCAGTCTCCCTCTGGCCAGTCTCAACGGAAAGCCGGAAACCCTCCTTCGTTGCTTGAAAGACCGCTTTCACGCCCGGCGGCAGAGGCTTGGGAAGACGGCCGATCAGGCGCTTGAAAACCTCCGCGTCCGGCATCGCCTCCGCCGTAACTATCGCCTTTACCGCCACGATTTTCCGGCTTACCTCCAGCTCCGCCTTGCCTGGAATGCAGGTCGCCCGGCAAACCAGCCAATCCACTTTGGCGTGAAGAACAGCCGGGCCACGCCTCGCCGTCTTGGCCACGTTCAGCGTCAGCGGATACAGCACCTCGTCTTCGTAGCCGTAGTCCATCAAAGGGCCAAGCGGCAGTCGGCTGGGCGCCGGAAACTGCAACGGACCGGCGGTAATGCCTTCAGGCAGCGTCCACTTGATGTGCGGCGGTTCGCCCGCATCGCCCGCATTCTTCCAATAAACGTGCCAACCCGGCTCCAGTTTGAAGTAAAGCCCGACCTCCGCAGTTCCGCCACTGATCTGACCGTCCGGAACCACGAGTTGCACATGCACGTGTGGTGCATCCGCTGAACTGGATGCAGCCAGCGCCGGCAGCCCCGCTGCAAGCAGGATGAAAACCGGGAAAATCAGCCTGGGAAGACGCATCTTTGGGAAAAGCCAGCTCCTTTGTTGGACGCAGTTCAACAACGATTGGTCGCGCAGAGTTGCACCCCGGCCAACAGGTCGACTAACTCCTACCCTAACCAATCCATCGCGGATTGCCGCACAAAGCCGTTTGGATCGCAACCGCGCCCTACTTCCCCGCCCAGTACGCCCGGTGCCCGATGTAATCCGAATCCGGCAGGTTGGCCAGAATCGCGCGCCGCAGCGCCAGCACGTCCAGATCGCCGACCTCATGGTAGAGCACCGTCCCATCCGGCGCCAGCAGCACCGCGTACGGCACGCCCGACTCCCACTTCGGATCGAAGGCAGCCTGCGCCGCATAGGTGTCGCCGGTGGCAAAGATCAGGTTCCGTGAGCTTGCGTGCTGCTTCTCCAGGAACTTCATCACGCCCGCCCGCTCATCCGGCAGATTCGCCGCCACAGTCACCATGTCGAAGTCGCGGCCCCGGTACATGCGGTAGGTGGTCTCAAGATCGGGAAACTCCACCACGCACGGTCCGCACCACGTGGCCCAGAAGTTTACCAGCAACAGCTTCCCCGTCGGATTGGCGCGCAACTTCTTCAGCACGTCGCCGGTCGCATCCTCCAGCGTCACCGGCTCCGCTTCGATCTTTTTCAGCTCCTCCAGCCGGCTCGCGGACTTCGACTTCCACTTGGTCGAGCAGCCGAACACCGCGGTGTGATCCACCGCCACGGCCTTATCCTCAAGCAGCGCGTCGATCGCATTCCGCGTGTCCTCGGTCTTCACCAGCGACTCCCGCTGGCTGTTGTCCACGCGCCCCTCGAAGCGCAGTTTGCGCTCGGCGTCGAAGATGAACACGTGCGGCGTTGCCTTGGGCCCATACGCGTTCGCAGTCGCCTGTGTTGCGCCGTCGTAAAGGTACGGGAAGTTGAAGTGCCTGTACTCGGCGCGTATCTTCATTTCTTCCAGGCTGTCGCTCACGTCGGTATAGCCGAGTTCGCCCAACCGCACCGCGTCGGGATCGTTGGGTTGAATCATCACGAACTGAACGCTCCTGCCCTTGTAGTCGTCCACCAGCTTCTTGAGCCGCGATTCGTACAGTTGCGCCGTCGGACAGTGATCGCAGGTGAAAACAATCGCCAGCACTTTCGCGTCTTTGTACTCGGCAAGCGAGTGGGTCTTCCCGTCGATGCCGGGCAGCGAAAAATCGGGCGCCGCCGAGCCAATCGCCAGCGTCGGGTGGTTATCCTCCTCGGCCGCGTAAACCGTTGCAGCAAACGCCATCGTCAGCAACGCCAAACAGGCCATCGCGCCAACGCAAACCCAACTCGACTTGCCCAACCGCGAACCCCTTGTAAATCCAGTCTTCATCGCGAGCACCATCTCAGTTCTCGATCCGGTGAAAGTATACCCTCAGTCACGCACAGACCATCCCCCGCGCAGTTCATCCATGCATGCGGCCATGTTCCCTGAAGATGCAGTCGTTCTCCACGCACTTCACTCCTGCCGCGCGCGCCCGAGCCACAGCCTCTTCGTGCATCACCTCATCCTGCAACCACAAATACGGAATGCCCAACCGGATCACGTCGTCCACAATCGCCGGAACGTACTCCGAAGCCCGAAAAACATCGACTAAGTCGATCCCGGCGCCAGTCTGCTCACGCGCAGCCGCCTCTGCCGCATCCAGATCTGGATAACACTTCAGCCCCAGCACTTCGCCAAGCGCGGGATTCACGGGAATCACGCGGTAGCCGTTCTGCGCAAGGTAGCGCCCGATGTTATGGCTGGCGCGCCAGCTCTTGTCGCTCATGCCCACGACGGCAATGGTCTGCGCGGTGCGAAGCATTTCGTCGATGAGGTCGGGATCGTTCATGCTATTCCGTACGAGCCGGTTTTCGCGGTCTCCCACCCTTGTCGCACAAACAAAGACGCGACAAGGATGTAACACCCGAGGTCCAGACCTATTTGACCTCGACCCGCACCGGTTGGCCATCGGCCGTGCGGCCCCAGCGGTCGCCGTACATGTCCAGCCAGTCGCCATACGGCTCGCCCGGCCTGGGGTCTGACCCAATGCGCAAGACGTTGCCATCCGGGTCCTCGACCTGCATCTCCAGAGCCCACGAGTAGTTGGTGGGGGGGGGGGGGCGAATCTTCGCACCGGCGGCCTTGAACTCCTCGTAGACCGCGTCCACATCCTTGCCGTCGAGCCACACCCAACTTCCCGGATGCCCCTGATCGCCCACGCTCAGAAACAGGCAACACTTGCCGCGCGAGACTGAGGCAAAAAACGCCTCGCCCGACTCCGGGTAGCCCCAGTTGATCTTGAACCCCAGCACGCGTGTGTAGTAGTCAATGCTCACCGCAAGGTCGCGCACGCGCAGGACGGGCGTGACTCCTCCAAACTCGATGGCCGCCCTGGCCGATTCAGCCGTAGTTGCCATAACCTCCAACCTCCTTGACGCAATGGGGATTGAGCTTGTCTATACGTCCAGATCGTCGTCTTCACCGGCGGCAGCAACAGCCGTGCCCCGCCGCTTGGCCAGCAGATACCCGCGCAGAAAAGGCTCCAGGTAGCCGTCCAGCACCTTGTCCACATCGCCCACCTCGACTTTTGTCCGGTGGTCCTTGGCGATGCGGTACGGCTGCAAGACATACGACCGGATCTGCGAACCGAAGTTGATCTCCAGCTTCGAGTCTTCCAGCTTCTTGCTCACCGCGCGCTTTTTTTCGAGCTCATACTCGTATAGCCGCGACCGCAGCATCTTCATTGCCTTCTCGCGGTTCTTATGCTGCGAGCGCTCATTCTGGCATTGCACCACGATGCCCGTGGGCAGGTGCGTCATCCGCACCGCCGAGTCGGTGGTGTTCACGTGCTGGCCGCCCTTGCCGCCGGAGCGGAACGTGTCGATGCGCAGGTCTTCCAGCTTCAGGTCTACATGGATGGTTTCGTCGATTTCAGGCGAAACGTAAACAGAGGCAAACGACGTGTGCCGCCTCTTGGCTTGGTCGTACGGCGAAATCCTCACCAGCCGGTGCACGCCGCTCTCGCCCGCCAGTTGCCCGAAGGCGTACTCGCCGAGGATGGTGAAGGTGGCCGACTTGATGCCGGCTTCATCGCCGTCCTGCAAGTCGTTGATCTCGGTTTTGAAGCCCTCACTCTCGGCCCAGCGCAGGTACATGCGCATCAGCATCTCGGCCCAGTCCTGGCTTTCGGTCCCGCCCGCCCCAGGGTGAACCGTAACGATCGCGTTCAGCGGATCGGCCTCGCCGTTGAGCATGGTCCGGGCTTCCAGCGCTTCGTTGAACGCGGCCAGCGCCTTGATGTCGCGCTCCAGTTCGGCCAGCACGTCCTCGCCCTCGCGGGCCAGCTCGAAGTAGGCCTCGATGTCGCTGGACCGGCGCACCAGCTCCTCATCGTCGGCCACCAGATTTTCCAGGCGTTTGCGCTCGCGCATCAGCGGCTTGCTGGCGGCGGGATCGGACCACAGCGCAGGATCGGCTAGCTTGGTCCCAATGTCGGCAAGTTCCCTGCGGATCCGAGCCGGGTCAAAGATACTCCCGCAGGTCGCGCGTTTGGTCGCGCACGGGAGCGTAAGCGAATTCGAGATCGTTCAACGACATACTCGGCTCTTATGACCTGACTTTGATTTGATCTGTGGGGCGAAGGCTCAGCCGCAAGGCCCAGCCCAGAATCCCCAAACCCAGTATGGCACACCCCCACCCGAACACGTCGCCGTGAGCGGTGTAGAAGGTCACGTCGTCCCGGAATCCGTAACCGGCGGGCAGCGCGTCCGTCTGGTGCCGGGGAATGCTCTGCCGCACACTCCCATAGGGGTCGATGGCCGCGGTCACGCCGTTGTTGGTGTCGCGCAGAATCCACCGCCGGTTCTCGATGGCCCGCATCCGCGCCATGTTCAGGTGCTGCCACGGCGCGCTGGTGTCGCCGTACCAGGCGTCGTCGCTGATGTTCACCAGGACTTCGGCCCCCAGCTCCGGAAACTCCCGCACCTCGTCGGCAAAAACCGCCTCGTAGCAGATGAAGACCCCGTACCGGCGCCCATTCAAACGAAAAACCTTGCGCTCGTCTCCGGGCGTGAACCTGGAAACGCGGCCGGTAAGCTTCCGTGCAAAGAACAGCAGACGCTGGAAGGGAACGTACTCACCGAACGGAACCAGGTGAATCTTGTCGTATCGGCCCACCCGCGCCCCATCCGCTCCCACCACCAGCGCCGAGTTGTAGTCGCGCCAGCCGCCCTCGTCCGCTGAGAAATCCGCGCCCTGGTTGCCCACCACCAGCGGCGCCTGCACCGCCCGCGCAATCTGCGCCAGTGCCTGCTGAAACCGTGCGTCCTGCTCCATGAACGGCGCCGGCGACTCCGGCCACGCCACCAGGTCCGGATGCGTCGGGTAAGGCGGGCACACAATCTCACCCTGCGTCGCACCCGTCTCGGGAATTCCCGCGATATAGCTCTTGCACTCTTCCCCGGCCAGCTTGATGAATTCGGCTATATGGCTATTCCATTCCCCGGGTCCCATCCAGAGGCCCACGCCGGACACATCCAGATTCGGCTGGATCAGCACCGCCGTCGCTGTTGCCGCAGGTCTCGGCGGCGCCAGCCAAATCCCCGCCGTCCCGCCCACCATCAAAACCACCCCGGCAATCCCCCACGGCCGCCGCCCCGAGCGCCGGTGCAGCACCAGCCCGCCCGCAATCAAGGCGTTCACTCCAACCAGCACAAAGCTGATCCCGTAGACTCCGGTCCAGGGCGCCAGTTGGTTCACCAGCGCGTTGTCCACTTGCGAGTAACCCAGTTGATCCCACGGAACGCTGGTAATGCGCGCAGCCGCCAATTCCAGTCCGGCCCAAAGGATCGGCGGCGCCGCCAGCGCCAGTCGCGTGCTCCCAGTGGCCCGCCGCACCAGCACCACTCCCAGGCCGAAAACCCCGAAGTAAAGTCCCAGCACCAGGCTGTATCCCATCAGCAGCATTGCCGGGGCCACCGCCGGCAGGTCGCCATACATCGACATCGTGTCGCGGACCCAGTAGCAGTTGCCCACGTACCACAGAAAGCCGCTGACATACGCCAGCAGAAAGCCTCTCCGCAACGGCCGCGGGCCGCCCACGCACGCCGGCGACAACAGCGCCACCAGCAGCGGGACCAATCCAAACCACGCAAACACCGTCCGCCACACCGGGAGTGGCCCTGCCAGCGGAAACGGCAACTCCAGCAAACCGGCAGAGAGAACCGCCGCGGCCCACAACGGCCAGGCCCCCAACTTCCACGAGGTACGCTGCATACAGGGCCGAGTGTATAGCATCCGGCTCGGGAACCGTAGTGACGAGCCCTGAACCCCGAACCGCGAGCCGGCCCACCTTTTATCGGGACAAAACAAATCTTCCCCGTCGCCGCCGCTGTGCGAAAACCCACCTGGCCCTCAATCGGGAATCGCCCGCGCCTGCCGCTTCGACCTTCATACGACAGCCTCACAGCCCGGGAACGCGCTACAATTGTGCCTATGCTACTGGTTGTCTTTGCAATGCGGCTGCTCGAAACAATGTTTTTCGTCGGTCTGGCCGGATCAGCCGTGGTCGTCCTCATCAGCTTCTTTGAAGATGGAAAAGAGTTCTTCGGAAAGGATGAGATCTGAGGTGCTCCGGATCCCGTCGGCGGCGCCTTCCCATTTTCGTTGACTCGGTGTTGATTCGGACTTACACTCACCTCAGGACGGGCGGCGATAAGAGTTCCCCGAGCTCCAGAAAGCGGGCCGTCCTGCCGATCCAACCGTGATGGCATCCACCCGAACGACTGTAGCCCCGCCTTCGACGCGCGTCCGCCTCATCGTGGCATCCTCGGTGATGCTCACCTTCATCTCTTTTTGGCGCGCTGCGGCCATTGTTCTCAACGACTTGGGTTCTTCAGCATTCTATGCCGGGGGTATCGCCGAGCAGGCGGTGGGCGCGGCAGCCCCCTGGTTCATTCTCGGCATCATGCTGTTCAGCTTCGCGGTGCGCGCGGTCTACGTCGAAAGCTGTTCGATGTTCACCCGCGGAGGCGTCTACCGTGTTGTCAAAGAGGCCTTGGGCGGCACATTCGCCAAACTCAGCGTATCCGCCTTGATGTTCGATTACATTCTCACCGGACCAATCTCCGGCGTTTCCGCCGGGCAATATATTACAGGCCTGATGAACGAGCTCATGACGGTTGCAGCCAATAGCCACTGGCTCCCTCCGGCTCTGATGGACGCGCAGAACAACCCCTTCCAGTTCAATATGAACTCCACCGCGGCTATGTTCGCAGCCGCGGTCACCATCTATTACTATTGGCAGAACATCAAGGGCATTGAGAATTCCAGCGACAAAGCCCTGCGCGTCATGCAGATCACCACGGTGATGGTGGTGATTCTGTTTCTGTGGGGCACTTACTCGGTGTACGTGCGCGGCGCTCAAGTGCCTCCCTCGCCCATACCCTCCCATCTCAAGTTCAGTAGCGAGGCCCTGGGTTTCCTGAAAGGATCGCCGCAGTTGCTGCCGTTGATGGGCCTGTTCGGCATTCTCATGGCATTCGGCCACTCCATCCTGGCCATGAGCGGCGAGGAGAGCCTGGCCCAGGTCAACCGCGAGATCGAGCACCCCAAGCTCAGGAACCTGAAACGCGCGGCAATTGTTATCGCCTTCTATAGCCTGATCTTCACCGGCGGCGCCACCATCCTGGCCTCCATGCTCATTCCCACATGGCAGCGGACCCACATCTACCAGGACAATCTGATCGCCGGCCTAGCCATGTATATGGTCGGCCCCCCCTTCTGGCGCATCGCCTTCCGCATCTTCGTGGTCCTCGTCGGCTTCCTCATTCTCTCCGGCGCCATCAACACTTCGATGATCGGCTCGACCGGCGTGCTGATGCGCGTGGCCGAGGACGGCGTACTGGCCGACTGGTTCCGCAAGCCGCACCCCAGGTTCGGCACCAGTCATCGCATCGTCAACCTGGTCTTCATCCTGCAGATGTTCACCATCATCGCGAGCAGGGGCAGAGTCATCATCCTGGGCGAGGCCTATGCCTTCGGCGTGATCTGGTCGTTCACCTTCAACAACCTGGCCATGCTGGTGCTGCGCTGGAAGTATCATGGCGAACGCGGCTGGAAGGTTCCTCCCAATCTGCGCATCGGAAAAACCGAAATCCCCATCGGTCTCCTCTCCGTCTTTCTGGTGCTCTTCTCCACCGCCGTGGTCAACCTGTTCACCAAGTCGATCGCCACCATGAGCGGCATTGCGTTTGCCGCGGTCTTCTTCGTCATCTTCACCGTCTCCGAACGCGCGAACCTGCGCAAACATGCCCTGGCCTCGCGTCAGATGAAGGATCAGTTCCAACTGGAGCACCAGGACACGGTGAGCCGCGAGTCGGCGGCCATCCGCCCCGGCGGCGTGATGGTGACCATGTACGACGCCTCCAACCCCCTCGCGCTGAAGTGGACCCTCTCCCACACCAGCACCGAGGAGCGGGACGTGGTGGTGATCAGCGTGCGCATGATGGGCGCCGGAGGACCGGAGTATCTAAGCGCCGCAGATCAGAGTTTCAGCGAACACGAGCAGATGGTCTTTACCAAGGCCATCTCCGTTGCCGAGAGCTTTGGCAAGAAAGTCTCCCTGCTGCTGATTCCCGCCGGTGATGTCTTCGCCGCGCTGGCGCAGGGCGCAAACTCGCTCGAGGCAGACGCCGTGGTCTCCGGACTCTCCAGTTCTATGACCGCCGAAGCTCAAGCTTTCCACCTGGGACAGGCCTGGGAAGCGCTACCGGAGCCCAAGCGCCAGTTCAACTTCTATGTCGTCGGGCACGACGGCAACGTCAAGGCGTTTTACATCGGGCCGCACGCACCCGCTCTGAGTCCCGACGATGTCCAATTGGTCCACCGGTTGTGGCTGAACATGCGCCGCGACCCCTCCGTACAGGACCTGCATCACAGCGACATCATCACCTATGCTCTTACTCGGCTGGCCGGTCAGTATGCCCGCGAGAAGCAGGAGATCCTGCGCGACCTGCGAAACTATCGCGCCATCGATTCCCCTGTCACGCTGCGCCTCGGCAATCAGGATCTTTCCGGCATCCCGCCTGCTCCCGGAAAACCGCCCCTCCCCCCAAAGCCACCGGGGTCTCTCTGAATCCCGCATCCTCGCGGCTTGGCTTTCCCATCCGGGACCCCACGCCGCCGATGACCTTTGCATCTTGCTCCGCAAACCGTAGCACCGCAATGCGCCATGACCCTTTCAACTTTTGGCCGCACCTGCTGCTTGGTACAAGAGACCTGAAACTGCCGCCGCTGCGGCGCTATCTACCCGCTGCCGGACTTCCGCCCGCCGCATAGCTTCCCCCAAACTCAACTACCGGCCGCTGCTCGCCCCTGCAGCGTATTTTTTACTGAAATGTTTCATCCCCGGTATCGTCTCGCATTTTTTGTTTGTAAAAGAGCCTACGGATGCGTATTGTGTTTCTCAGGACAAGTGGTTCGCCCGCGCAGATTTGTCGACTTAGGCACAACGGGTATTGAACCACTTATGAGTACGTAACAGGAGGAACCGTGGGAGTTTCAGAAATTCTGGCGCAGATCGATCGCGAGATCGCCCAGTTGCAACAGGCGCGTGCACTGCTGGGTGGCAAAGCCGCCGCAGCGCTCAAGAAAGCTGCGGCAGCCCCCGCCGCCAAGAAACCCGTCAAGAAGAAGAGAAATCTTACTCCTGAAGGACGGAAGCGCATTGCCGAGGCCGTCAAGCGGCGCTGGGCAGAACAGAAGAAGGCAGCACCTGCAAAGTAACTTGAATCGCGGCAAGGCTATGGGCTGGTTCCAAAGCCAGCCCATCCTCCGTCCAGCCGCCGTGGCAGCTCAAAACTTAGACTAGATGGATTCCCCCGGCGCCCACCGCACAACCTGGACCTTGGCATCCACCACTGCAGCCAGTTCCTCCGGCGTTCCCTTCAGTTCCGGAATGGTTCCGTAGTGAATGGGAAGGATGATCTTCGGCTCCAGATAGCGCGCCGCCAACGCCGCTTCCTTCGGTCCCATGGTGAAATGACCTCCAATCGGAAGCATGGCCACTTCAGGCCGGTATAGCTCGGCAATCAGTTTCATATCCCCGAAGACCGCAGTATCTCCCGCATGGTAAAGCACCGGGCCATCTGCAACGCTCAATACGTACCCTGCGGCAACTCCCACATAGTGCGTCCCAGTTTCATCCTCGGCTGCCGATGAGTGTTTGGCCTCCACCATCGTGGCCGCCACATCGTCCAGTTGCACGGTGCCGCCCAGATTCATGCCGATCGTGTTCGCCACTCCCTTGCCCGCCACATAGGCCGCCAGCTCATAGATTGCCACCACGGTTGAGCCGTGCCTGGCCGCCACCGGAACTACATCGGAGATATGATCGCCATGGCCATGGGTCAGAAGGATGTAGTGAATCTTCTCTGGCAGCACAAAATCCTTCGGATACTTGGGATTCTGCGCGATGAACGGGTCGATCAGGATGTTTGTGCCCTTGGCGGTCTGGACCAGCACCGTCGCATGACCCAGCCATGTGATGCGCGTTCCCTGCAATAAACTCACGTTGCCTCCCTGCGCCAGTCTCCCGCCGTCTACCCTCTACCGCGTCATAATGACCTCAGAGACGCTGTCCTTGGCCAGAAATTGCCTGTGCCCCGACCAGCCGGCAAACACCCGCTCGATGCTGCGGTTCGTAAAGGCCCGCCGAATGGGAAAGTCCTGCGCCAACTGCACCTCGACATTGTCGCCGGTGGTGAGATGGAAGCGGCAGTGTACCGTCTCCGCACCCTGGGTCCGGGTGTGGAAGAATGCCAGCACCTCCCCGCCCGGATTCATGGCCGCATGAAGATGCCCCACCACCGGCGCCACCAGCGGCTCGGGCAGGTAATCCAGAGCCGTCCACAACAACACCACGTCAAAGGTCCGCCCGGCGAAATTGAGCGCTTGTTCCAGGAATCCTTCCACGTTCCAAATCGGTTTCCCCTCCTCGTCCGTGCCGCTCTGCCAGTTTCCGCTACAGGCATCGTGAACCAGATCGGCCAGGAATACGCTATGGCCCAGCCCGGTGAGGTAGTTGATGTTGGCCGGCGATGTATAACCGGTATCGATGACGCGCAGGCCGGACTCGCCCTCCAGCCGTTTGCGCAACACCCCCCAACCGCCCGAGTGCCGCGGCACTCTCGGCCCGGTAACGCCCGTAACGGAAGCGGTAGAGCCGCTGTCCTGCTTCTTGTCGAACCAACGGCTTAGCACCCTGAAATCCCCTTGCGGTCAAACACCCAACCGCTGCGCAGAGTGGAACTCGGCCGTCGGGTCAAACGATCCCGCCGGCCGGCGTGGGATTGGCGCTCTCCGCTCCCTTGCCAACGGCCTGCGTCAGGTCCACTTTGCCGCGAAATATCGCGTTGTCTTCCACTGCCAGCCGCAGTGCGCGAATATCCCCTTCCACCACGCTGCCGGCGCGCAACTCCACCCGCCCGCTGGCCACCACGTTGCCTTGAAGATGGCCCAGTATCAGCACGTCTTTCGCTGAAAGATCGGCCGCCACGTGTGCATTGGGGCCGATGGTCAACCGGCTCTCGGAGAGGCTCACCGTCCCCTCCACGCGCCCATCCACAATCAAGTCTTCACTGCCCTTCACTTCGCCGCATATTACGACGCTCTTGCCGATGCGCGCGGGAGCATTCTCCACTGCCATGGTTGTTTTCCTTCCGGGGGGCAAAACAAGCCCCTGCCCGAACTATACGCAACCCGGCCGCCTTGCTTCAATCCGGCAAACCCTGGCGCCGCCGCCGCGTCCAAGAATTCATGAACTCGAAATACGGGGCATAGGCCGTCAATGCCCGCTAAAATATACCCTGTGCGCCGCCTTTTGCCGCTTCTCCTTCTCCTTTCGTGGGCCGGTCTGTCCCCCGCCCTCTTTAAAGGTCAGGCTGCTTCGTCCGCTCTCACGCCCCCTCAGGCCCAGGCGTTGGTTGAGCGCGCGCTTGCCACCGAGTTGCGCACCGCCCAGGACCCAAACCACCCCATGCGCTACAGGCTGCGCAAGACCAGCCCCCGGCTCACCTCCACCAAGGAAATCGTTGAAACCAGGGACGGCGATGTCGCCCGCCTGGTCTCCATCTTCGACAAACCCCTCAGCCCGGCCGACGAGCAGCGGGAACAGGCCCGCCTGGATGCGCTGCTCAGCGATCCCGGTCTGCAACGGCATCGCAAGCAAGGCGAGGACGAGGATGCTGTACGCGTCATGAAGATCCTGCGCGTGCTCCCCCAGGCATTCCTCTATCAATTTGCCGGCTCCGGCACTGGCCCCACGGCAACGGTGGAGAAATTCACCTTCAGGCCCAACCCAGATTTCAACCCGCCGAACTTCGAGACACAAATCCTGACCCAGATGACCGGCGAACTCTGGATCGACGCCGCACACGAACGCGTAGCGCGCCTGGAGGGCCACCTGCAGCAGGACGTGGACATTGGCTGGGGCATCCTGGGCCGGCTGAAAAAGGGCGGATGGATCGTCATTGAGCAGGCCGACGTGGGCGCGCGCCAGTGGCGGACCGTCCGCTTCCAGATGGTCATGAGCGGCCGCGTGCTCTTCTTGAGCAGAAGCTTGGACACCTTGGAAGAGCAGACGCAGTTTGCACCACTGCCCGCGGGACTGGACTACCGCCAGGCCATTCAGATGCTGCGCGCCGCTCCCGGAAACACCGCGCCGGCAGTCCGGTGAGGCGCCGCAGCGCCAAATGCCAAGCGGCCCCGCCCTTGCGGGTGGGGCCGCCCGGTTGTTTTGAAACGACCTTTACTTGGCGTTGGCCACCACGGCGAAGACGATCACCAGCGTGAAAAGAGTGAGGGACTCCATGAACGCCAGGCCCAGAACCAGGAACAGCATGATGCCGGCGCGGGCGCCGGGGTTGCGCGCCAGAGCTTCTGTAGCCGAAGCGGTTGCCTTGCCCTGACCCAGGCCGCACAGACCCGCTGCCAAAGCCATGCCGATGCCGGCGCCGATCGGCACCAGGTTGATGGTTGACGTGCCGCCATCCGCGAAGGCCGGGATGGCGAAGCAAAGAGCCGCCAGGGCCATGAATACGTATTGAAGTTTCCGCATATTTCTCCTGCTTCCCTTGAATTTGGCCGCCAGTGGGTGGTTGAGGCTCACCGTGCTGGCCCCCTCACGCTTGCGGCCCTTCGTTTGCCCGGAGCGGAAGCGCTCTCCGGCGAATTCTCCTGTAAAGCAGCTATTAGCTGTTAGCTGTTAGCTGTTAGCTGTTAGCTGTTAGCTGTTAGCTGTCTTTAGTGCTCGTGCGCCACCGCCTGGGAGAGATAAATCATCGCCAGCAGCATGAAAACGTAAGCCTGAATGAGCGAAACCGCAAAGTGCAGGCCCAGGAAGATAGCTGGAATGGCTAGCGGCACCAGCGAAAAGAAGACCAGCGTCACCAGATCGCTGGCCAGCATGTTGGCGTAAAGACGGATGGTGAGCGACATCATGCGCGCCAGGTGGGAGATGATTTCGATGGGGAACAGCAGCGGCGCAATCCACCACAGCGGGCCGGCAAGTTCTTTGAGATAGCCGACGAATCCCTGCTCACGGACGCCGTGGAAGTTGTAAAAGAGGAAAGTCAGTACCGCAACGCCCAGCGGCACCACCGGCTGGCTGGTCGGCGTAATGATGCCGGGGATCAGCCCCAGGCAATTGTTCAGCAGGACAAAGAGAAGGACGCAGGTCACGAACGCCTGATACCGCTCGTATCCAAGACCGATGATCTGGTCCGCCTGCCCCCCGGTGAACTCATGGATCATCTCGGCGATCTGCTGCGCCGGTTTCGGTTTTTCCACCGAAAGCGTCAGCCGCACGATCGCGAAAAAGACGATCAGGCCGCCGGCCACCAGCAGTTCCATCGCAAAGGTGTCGTTGATGGGAGCGGCAGGATTGGCGGGATGAACGCCCACGGCATGTAAGAGCGCGGCCACGGCCCCGCCGAACAGGTGGTTCAACAAGCGCGTGAATGCAAGAGTTTCCGGCATCGAGACAAGTGTCTTTCTGTTTCCAGGCCGCTCCGCTTTGCCTCGGCGGAACCGCTCCGCCTCTCATTCCTTGAGCAACCGCAACGCCTCCCAGGCTGTGGCTACCAGAGCCAGGCCCAGACCGCACAAAAGCGCTACCACCGAACCATGGAAACATTTCAGGCTACCATAAATCGCCCCCGCAAAGACCGTGAGCCTGAGCACAAAGAAGACCGCAACCAATCCCGCGCTTCTGGGGCTCTTCTGCTTGTCCAATTTGGCATTGACAAACCGGATCAGCCGCTGCCACTCCAGAATGCTCGCCGCCGAGATCGCGGCTCCCATGGTCATCATCGCCGCGTTGCGCCAGCCGGAGGCAAACAACAGCGCCAGCGCGGAAACCAGGCCCAGAATCAATGTGTTGCGCATGGCCCGCTGGAGCAGGGATTGGAGCGCCTCATCGCTGAGGCCGGCCAGGGGGTGGGTCTCTTCAGTCATAGCTCGGTGTCCGAGCTGCCCTCTCCGGCCCCGTTTCCGGTTTTGGGCTCGTTCCCGGAATCGCTCCCCGCCTTGATCGCAAGCCGGACTACATAGACCAGCCCGGAGATGCCGCCAAAGACGACCCCGGCGATGCCGATCCACGACTGGTGCAGCACTTTGTCCATCCAGGCGCCGAGCAGCCAGCCGATAAACGCCGACGACGGCAGCAGAATCGCAATCTGCATCAGCTTTTCCGCCTGCACCCAGGCATCGATGGCGCTGGAAGCTTTACTCCGCGGCTTGGACTCCGGATTGGGGCGGTTGAAGGGCACTCATCGTGGTTATACACGATCGGCGCCCTCCCGCGCGAAATGGCCGGGCTCACTTGTTGGATATTGAAGTGGCGAGCTTCCAAGCCTTGACTCGATACTTGCCCTCATCCTCGTCCAACTGCGAAAGACCGAAGGTATAGTTGGCGTTGTTGCCGCCGGTGGGAATCACCGTGACCTGGGCCGCGAAATAGTAGACCTTGCCCGGCTCGGCGGTGAAGGATGCCACGTCGATGCTCTTCTTCAGCATATGTAAAGCCGATTGCCAACTCGCGCATAGGTGATGTACTCCTGGCGCAACGTCAAGTGTGAAGTATGAGTTGTCTTTGTTGGCGCCCGCCCAGGCTCCGTCCATACCGAAGCGGACTGTAGCGTACATGAAAGGGCCGATCATTTGGTTTTCGTTTTCGATAAAGACAATCTGCGCCTTGCCTTCTGCTGGAGCGGCTGGCGGGGTCTTACTCCTTTCTGTTTTGACATCGAATTTGACTTTGTCGTCGCCGCAGGCATCCGGCAAAATGGTGGCCCACGCCTGCCCGGCACATGCAAGAGATGCGCAAAGAAACAATGCATTAAGACTTGGCTTCATAGGGATTCTCATGAAGTTTTAGATACACGTTCGAACTTTTTAGTTGCGCGCGTCACTCACAAGGATAGGTTCATGCCGCAGCGGCAACCCCGCCCGCCCTCCACGTTCCGGACGATATACTGACTCTTGGACCAGTGACGGAGCCCACTCGCAAAGGAAGCGAACGTGTTCGATTCGGAATTTGAGCGCAGTCTCTTCGACCTGCGCAAATCAAAACTCGAGGAAATCGAGAAGCTGGGCCAGGCCGCCTATCCCAACCAGTTCCCTGCCTCCCACTCCGTCCCCGCGGTGCGCGCCCGGTGGGGCCAGTCCCAGGCCGAAGACCTCGAAGCCAGCCGCGTCACGGTGGCCGTCGCCGGCCGCATCATGGCCATCCGTGCCCAGGGCAAGGCCGGCTTCGCCACCCTCCAGCAAAACGGTGAGCGCCTGCAGATCTACGTCCGCCTCGATGCCGTCGGCGAGCAGGGCTTTGCGCTCTACAAGCTGCTCGACCTCGGCGACCACATCGGCGCCTCGGGCTACCTCTTCCGCACCCGCACCGGCGAGCTCACCATCCACGTCGAGCGCCTCACCTTCCTCTCCAAGGCCATGCTTGCGCTGCCGGAAAAGTTTCACGGCCTCGCCGATGTCGAACTGCGCTACCGCCAGCGCTACGTCGACCTGTTCACCAACCTGGACAGCCGCAAAGTTTTCGTCAAGCGCGCCGGAGTGCTCAAGGCGCTGCGCCGTTTCTTCGACGAGCGCGGCTACCTGGAAGTCGAGACCCCGATGATGCAGCAAATCCCCGGCGGAGCGGCCGCGCGCCCCTTCAAAACCCACCACAACGCGCTCGACATGGACCTCTTCCTGCGCATCGCGCCCGAGCTCTATCTCAAGCGTCTCGTCGTCGGCGGCCTCGACCGCGTCTACGAGATCAATCGCAACTTCCGCAACGAAGGCGTGAGCACGCAGCACAACCCCGAGTTCACCATGCTCGAGTTCTACCAGGCCTACGCCAACTATTACGACCTGATGCAGATCACCGAGGAGATGATCGAGTTTGTAGCGCGGCAAGTGAACGGAACCACGGTGACGCACTTCAACGGACACGAGATCGACCTGGGCAAATGGACGCGCCTGACGATGCGCGAGGCAATTATCAAATACTGGCCGCCAGAGCTAGCCTCGACAGGGAAGCCAAATTCGATCCGCTTTACAGTTCGGGGAGAGTTACAGGAACTCCTGGAGCCATCCATTGTCACTCTGAAAGACGTCTGTGACGAACTGAATAATCAAATTCTTGCTGCCTGCGGCGAAGACGAGACTCTTCGCATTTCGGCGAGACAGGACCAACTGTCAAAGATGAGCAACATGATGGCTGCGGTCCTTGAAGACTCCATCGCCGCAGCGCCCATTGGCAAGTCGGTCTATAACCTTTTTGAAGCGGTGGTCGAGCCGTTTCTTATTCAGCCCACCATCATCTACGACTACCCGGTGGAGGTTTCGCCGCTGTCCAAAGCCAAGCCCGGCGATCCGGCGCACGTGGAGCGCTTCGAGTTCTTTGCCGGCGGCTTTGAGCTGGGCAACGCCTTCAGCGAGCTGAACGATCCGGTGGAGCAGGAGAAGCGCTTCCGCCAGCAGCTCGCCGAACGCGACCGCGGCGACGACGAGGCCCACCAGATGGACGAGGACTACGTGCGTGCATTGGCCTACGGGCTCCCTCCCACCGGTGGCGAGGGCCTCGGCGTCGACCGCCTCGTCATGCTGCTTACCGGCTCGAAGTCGATTCGCGACGTAATCCTGTTCCCGCTGATGAGGCCGGAAAAGCAGTGATCAGTGGTCAGTGATCAGTGATCGGTTTCGGCGCTCGGACTTCATTGTCTTTTGAGGGGAATTCCGCAGGATCTGAGAAACCGCTTGACAAGTCGAGCAAACTGCAATCATTTCCACTGACCACTGACCACTGACCACTGACCACTGACCACTGACCACTGACCACTGACCACTGACCACTGACCACTGACCACTGGAGCACTCGTGAACATTCTCTTCGTCGGCGACATCTTCGGCAGCGCGGGCCGCAAAATCGTCCGCGAGCACATCGGCCACGTGCGCGCCGCCCACGATGTCGACCTGGTCGTCATCAATGCCGAGAACGCCGCCGGCGGCTTCGGCGTCACCCCGCAGATTGCCGAGGACCTCTTCGATCTGGGCGCCGATGTGCTCACCACCGGCAACCACGTCTGGGATAAGCGCGAACTGATCGAGTACCTGAACTCCGTTCCCGCCGAAAGCCAGGACCGCCCCCGACGCGTGCTGCGCCCGGCCAATTTCCAACCCGGCCTTCCCGGCCACGGCGTCTTCGAGGGAACCACGCGAGGCGGCGTGGATTTTGCAGTCGTCGACCTGCAGGGCCGCGTCTTCATGAACTCCACCAACGACCCCTTCCACGCCGCCGACGCCCTTCTGGCCGGCATCAAGGCCAAAGTGATCGTCGTCGATTTTCACGCCGAGGCCACCAGCGAGAAGGTCGCCATGGGCTGGTATCTGGATGGCCGCGTCACTGCGGTTCTGGGCACGCATACCCACGTTCCCACTGCCGACCAGCGCATACTGCCCGGCGGAACCGCCTACCAGACCGATGTGGGCATGAGCGGCCCCTACGACAGCATCATCGGCGTCGAAAAGGACCTCGTGCTGCACAAGTTTCTCACCGGCATGCCCGGCAAGTTCGAAGCCGCCAAGGGAAACCCCAGGATGTGCGCTGCCCTGGTCGCCTGCGATCCCCTCACCGGACGCGCCTCTGCCATTCAGCACATCATGCTGGGCGAATGACCCCGGCCTGCTTCGGTGAAGTCTACCGGCTCGAGTCTGGCATTTTTTCAGGATGGGTCTGCGCAACCGGATAAATCGTCAGTTTGCCCGATTCGTCAATGGAATCGGATGGACCGCCTGCGTGGCCGGATCCCAGAGCGGAATCGGATGAACCGCCTGCTTCTTCGGGTCCCACAGCGGGATAAGGCCATGCATCGTTGCGACCTCGGCCTGCAGATTCGGGTGCATTGTTGACATTTCCACATCGGCCTGCGGAATCGGAGGCGCCGCCTGCTTCTCCGGCCCAGCCGGGCTGCCCTCCACCACGGCCTGCGGCTGCGGAACTTCCGTGGGGGCCGTCTCCTGCGCCGGCTTGCCTTGTACATCGACCGCGGCCGGGTTGACCGTCTTTATGTTGAGCATCTCCGCTGGAGTATGTTTGGCCCTCAGCAATCTTCCCTTGCCATCGAAGGTCATGGTCCACTCCATGGGGCGCGGATTCGCCGACACATCCGCAAACAGGATGACGGCGCCGCCACGTGCCGGAATCTCAAGAATCGGCGTCGAAGGCGTGAAGTACTTCTGGCCCTCGGGGATCTCGTTCGAAAGCGACGCCTGCGGATCCCCTCCCGCAAGCGCGGCGTAGCACAGCCCCGTACCAAACCACTCGGGAGGCTTGTCCGGGTGTTCTTCTGCCCGGATGTGATTGAAGGCTGAGATGGTCAGGGCGTTGATCGGCGCGGGCGAAAAGAGCGAATAGCCCCGCAGTTGAATCGGGATGATGCGCACCCGGCCTTCATCGCCGAGGGGAATCGAGGCCGTAAACACGCTCACGTCGCCCGTCCCGTTGTTGCGCAGAAACCTCAGAAAAATGTGGTTCGGCAGCGCCGGGCAAACCACCTGCTGATAACTCCATTTGCCCTCGTTAAACTCCAGCCCCACATACCCCGCATGCTCGCCGATCGAACTCTCCGCATCCGCCGCCAGTTCGCGATCCTTCTCGCTCATCTGCTCAACGGTCCGGAACTCGATTGAATCCGCTCGCCCGGTAGCCTCGGCATCGGGGGAAAACGGCATCGGGCGCCTGACCTCGGGGACCACCCGTTCCGTTGCTGGAGCGCTCGCGGGTATCTCCCGAACCGCCTGGGTCTTCAGGGGAGCGCAGACAGTGGCCAGCAGTGTCACGGCCAGTACGTTGATCAGGATTCTCAGTCGTTCCATGTTGCCCATAGAGTACCATCAACGCCCGTGCGGAGTTCAGCATGAAGCAACCCGCACCATGCAAAAAGGGCAGCCGGATGCAGGCTGCCCTTCATGTTCCCAGGAACGGTTGATTGCGCGCCGGAAAGCCGTGGCGTCCGGCGCGGTCAAAAGATCAAAAAACCAACGGCTTGATCAATGCGCCGCCCTATGTCCGGCTGCCGGCTTGTGAACCGGGGCAGCCTTCTTCGCCGGCACAACCACTCCGTCGCGGAGCACAATCTGTGCGCCCTGCACCTCCGGGGGTGCAACCGGAGCCGGCGCAGCGGCCGGCGCAGGGGCCGCCGCAGCTGGAACCGGCGCAACAGCCGGCGCAGGGGCCACCGCACCTGGAGCCGCCGCAACGGCCGGTGCAGGGGCCACCGCACCTGGAGCCGCCGCAACGGCCGGCGCAGGGACCGCCGCAGCTGGAGCCACCGCAACGGCCGGCGCAGGGGCCGCCGCACCTGGAGCCGCCGCAACGGCCGGCGCAGGGGCCACCGCACCTGGAGCCGCCGCAACGGGCGGCACCGGGGCCACTGCAGCTGGAACCGGCGCAGCGGCCGGCGCAGGGGCCGCCGCAGCTGGAACCGGCGCAGCGGCCGGCACTGGGACGCCCCCAGCCAGAACCTGCGTGTAGCTGTCGTATGTACCGTCTAACTCCGCTTGCCCCTTGGACTGGAGCCCGAACTCGAAACCCTTTGCAGGAATGTCCTTGTCCGCCAGCGGCGTCTTCAGGTTGACGACGAAGTCGGCGACCTTGGCTACCTTGGCGTCTGGAGTCACGGCGACCTTGATAACCGAGGCCGTGGCTTCGATCACGATTCCCGGAACCGGGGTCGGTTTATCCTTCAACAGCGCCCACAACTTGTCGGCGTCTTCCTTTGCACCGAACGCCAGAACAAGTTCCTTGTCGGCCAGGGCCAGGGTGTTGAGGTCCGGAGTAGTCGCCAAAATCTTGTGGATTTTCTCGGCAGGGGTATCGGCCGGCTTGATGACCAGCGTTCCCGGCGGAAACTCTGTTGCCATCGCCTGCGTCTTGATGTCGTCCAGACCATCCATGGCGCCGTGGTACTTGTTGTACCAATAGTCGAGCTTCTTCTCGATCTGGGGCTTGAAGTTGGCAGGCGCATAATCGAAGGCCCGTGCATAGAACCACACCGCGTTCGCCATGTCCGGAGGAGCCAGCTTGACGTACGCCTCTGCCAGGTTGAGGGTATCCGACAATCCTGGCCCAGGGACCGTCGTTGCCGCGGGCTCAAACAGCATCAGCTCCTTGCGGTACTCGTCAACAGCTCCTTTGAAGTCCTTCTTCGAGAGTGCGTCATCCAGAGCGATGGCCGAGTGAAAGATCGGATAGGTCGCCGCAGTCTGCTTCTTCCAATCGGCGTCGGAGGTACTGGCAGGCTTGGCGCCCGTGAGCCCCTTCTGCGCCAGCGCCGCGGCATCGTCGCAGGTCTGCGCATCGCTGGTTTTGAGGCACTGACTCTTCTTGACCACCACTGACAGGAAGATGCCCTTCATATTGCTTGGGTCCACCTGCAGCAGCCGGGTGGCCGCCCCCAACGCATGGTCGGCGTCACCCAACCCCTGGTAGGTATCCACCAGCAGGTCAAGAACTGCCTTCTTGACCACGCTCTGCGGATACATTTGCAGAAAGCTCTCCAGACCCGCGGCCTTGGCCTTGGGATCGGACTGTGTGGTTGCCATTTGATAGGCGTTGAATTCAGCCGGATCCTTGATGGTGATCGAATCCTGGGCTCGTAGCGTGGGCGCGGTAACGAGGCTGATGCTCGCCCATGCCATCACAGATGCAAAGACTAGCTTCTTCATTCAGTGCTCCTGGGAATTGCCGAAATGGAGATCAATATTCAACCACTCGCTCGCGGAAAGCACAACCAAATTCGTTCGGCGGTCGAATACCTGGGCTACGGGTAAACGATATCATGACTTCCGCTACGGTGTTGCGAGGATTATAGAAAGCCCTGCCCTCCCTGACAAGCGAACTTGTGCGGGAAAAACAGAATCGCCCCGGCAACTCGTGCCGGAGAGCCCCTCGGTGCCGTCCCGCCGCCCGCCCAAAGAGATGATTTGGTGGCAAATTCTCTCAATCCAGCACGAAAAACGGCCGGCCTCGCCTTTCGCAGCCACTCCCTCCAGATTGCCCGCACTCTTGCCGCCTACCGGCTTGGACACCGGTCCCGGAAAAAATGTTCCTGGAGCTTCAGCGGGCCAGCCCGCACTCTTACCGGAGCAGCCGCGCCAGCTCTGCCTGTTCGGCCAGAAAGGCGTCATGGCCATGAGAGCTGTCCATCTCCCGGTAGTCAGCCTGGACTCCGGCCGCGCGAATGGTATAGGCAAAGTGGCGCACTGCCTCGGGCGGAAACAGCCAATCCGAGCTGATGCCCACAAAGCTCAGCCGGGCGCGAATCCGGCCGAAGGCCTCCGTCGCCGAGGATGAACCGCGCTGCGGATTCCAGGTGTCCATGGTGCGCAGGATGGCCAGATACGCATTGGCGTCGAAGCGCTCGACGAATCGCTGTCCCTGGTGGTCCAGGTAGCCGCCGATGTCGAATCGCCCGCCAACCAGGCCCCCGCCCAGGTCGTCCAACCCCCATGGGTCCTCGCCGTTGCGGTTGGGATTCCGCCCAAATCGCTCATCGAACAGCGGCGCAGCCTTGTAGCTCAGCATGGCGATCTGCCGCGCCAGCGCCAGCCCCCGCCGTGGAGGCCGCTGCGGCAGATAGCGCCCGCCGGCCCACTCCGGGTCCTGCTGGATGGCCTGTCGCTGCAGATGACTGAGCGCCAGTCCCATCGCCGGCAGCGGAGCCACCCCGATAATCACCGCCCGCTCCACCCGCTCCGGATGCACGATGGCCCACTCCAGCGCCTGCATGCCTCCGATCGAGCCGCCCAGAGCCAGCCTCAGCCGCCGGATCCCCAGCGAATCCAGCAGCCGCCCTTGCGCCCGCACATTGTCGCGGATCGAAACCAGCGGGAAGTCCGGCCCGTACACCTCTCCCGTCTCGCGATCCACCGAGCCCGGCCCTGTCGACCCGTAGCAGGAGCCCAGCATATTGATGCAGATCACGCAATCGTTTTCCAGCGATAAAAGCCCGCCCGGCGCAAGGATCTCCGGCCACCACGCCCCCACCTGCGCCGATCCTGACAGCGCGTGGCACACCAGCACCGCGTTGTCGCGCGCCGTGTTCAGCCGGCCATACACCGCATAATGAAGCGTAGGGCCGGCCAGCGTCCGCCCGCACTCCAGCAACAGGTGCTCGTCGAGCACAAAGTCGCCTTCGTAGGTGGGCGCCGGAGATTGCGTCCCTCCCTTCGTAGCATCTGTCCCGTCTGGTCCGGCGCCTTTCGATATACGCGCTTCGGTCATGGTGCTCATCGTACCGCCAGATCCGCGGTTGCGGTCGCGCCCTCGAATCTGTGCCCATTCGCCCCCTCGATTGCCTGGTCCAGATCGGCCAGAATGTCGCGGATGTCCTCAATCCCCACCGAAAGCCGCACCAGCTCCGGAGTCACGCCCGTCGACGCCTGCTCCTCGTCCGAAAGCTGCCGATGGGTCGTCGAAGCCGGATGAATCACCAGCGACTTGGCGTCGCCGATGTTGGCCAGCAGCGAGAACAGTTCCAGCCCGTCGATCAGCTTCTTCCCTGCCTCGTACCCGCCCTTGATCCCAAAAGTAACCAGCGCTCCCCGTCCGGTGGGCAAATACTTCAGCGCCCGCCCGTAATAAGCGCTGGATTCCAGCCCCGGATAGTTGACCCACTCCACGCCCGGATGCTGCTCCAGGTGCCGCGCCACCGCCAGCGCGTTTTCTGAGTGCCGCTCCAGCCGCAGGTGCAGCGTCTCGATCCCCTGCAGCAACAGAAACGCATTGAACGGCGAAAGCGCCGCGCCCGTGTCGCGCAATCCCTGCACCCGCGCCTTCAGAATGAACGCCAGCGGCCCGAATGCCTCCGTGAACGAAAGGTTGTTGTACGAAGGGTCCGGCTCGGTGAGATTCTTGAACCGCCCCGAGGCCGCCCAGTCGAACTTGCCTGCGTCCACAATCACGCCGCCGATGGCCGTCCCGTGGCCGCCCAGAAACTTCGTCGCCGAATTCACCACAATGTCCGCGCCCCACTCGATCGGCCGCACCAGCGCCGGCGAAGGCGTCGTGTTGTCGATCGCCAGCGGCAACCCATGCTCGTGGGCAATCGCGGCAAGCCTTTCAATATCCGCCACATCCAGCTTCGGGTTGCCCAGCGTCTCGGTATAAACCGCCCGTGTCTTCGCGTTGATCGCCGACCGCAACCCCTCGAAGTCGTCCGCATCCACAAACTTCACCGTGATGCCCAGCCGCGGAAATGTGTAGTGGAACAGGTTGTAGGTCCCCCCATACAGCGACGTCGTCGAGACAATCTCGTCTCCCGCCCCCGCCAGCGTGGTCAGCGCCAGCGTCTCCGCCGCCTGCCCTGAGGCCGTGGCCAGTCCCGCCGCTCCGCCTTCGAGAGCCGCCACCCGCTTTTCGAACACGTCCGTGGTGGGGTTCATGATGCGGGTATATATATTGCCGAACTCCTTGAGCCCGAACAGCCGCCCCGCGTGGTCGGCGTCCTGGAAGACGTAGGAAGTGGTTTGGTAGATGGGCACGGCCCTCGCGCCGGTCGTCGGGTCGGGCGATTGGCCGGCGTGTACGGCAAGAGTGGCAAGATGCTGCTGTTTCGCTTCGGACATGATGGGCTCCTTCATGGTTCTATGGTTTTGAGCCATTTTCATGGCTAATACAATCTGGGTGCCCCACCTGGGCGCCGGGGAACCCTTCGGGTCGGGGCACGACGTTCTTGTTTTTGTCGCTATAGTGGGAAACGGCGCCCCCAAACAACAAAACGGCCCGAATCCTTTCTGGACCCGGGCCGCCTGATTTCGAGAATCGGTTGCGTCTAGCGCATTCGCGTCTCAACCTCCGCACGGACAGGTCCGCAAGCCATACACATACACATGGCCATGACCCCAATTCCGTGCTTCGTCGAGTTCCGCATTAAGGGCAGTATCGACGCAAGCGGGGATGCGTGTCAAATGCAGCTGCCGACACGGAATCTTCCGCACTGTACGACAAGATCGTAATTTGTCATAATGTATCCATGAGCGCCTCACGCCCCCGAACCTCCCGCGTCTTCACTATCAGCTTCCCCGAGGAGCTGGCCAAGCAGGTAGTCGCCATTGCCGAGGAAGAGAGCCGCAACATCAGCGAGCTCTTCCGCGAGGCCTTCCGCGCCTACAAGATGGAACGTAACGAACGGAAGCTCGTCGCCGCCCGTGCCGACGCTGCTACGAGGGTTTCGCATCGCTATACCGAAGACGATATTGAGGCAATGGTCGACGAGATTCGAAGCGAACAGTACATGCGAAGAAAGCTGACCGCTTGATCTGCGTATTCGACTCCAGCGTTTGGATCTCGGCCTTTCAATTCGGCGGGACGCCGCTTGTCGCATTGCGAGCAGCGTACAGGCAGCATCGAATCGCCACCTGCGATCAGATCCTGTTTGAAATCAGCCGATCATTGCGCCAGAAGTTTGGGTGGTCTCCCGATCGCCTTGAGGACGCACTTGGCGATTACCTCGATGGTGCGATTCATGTGCGGATATCTGGAAGCATCCATGGCGTTTGCCGCGACCCGAAAGACGATATGGTCTTTGAATGCGCAGTGGCGGCGGGAGCAAGCGTCATTGTTTCGGGCGACAAGGACTTGCTCGCGGTGAAGACCTATGAAGGAATCCGTGTCCTCGCACCGCGCGAGTTCTTGCAACTGATGGAATCCCAATAGGTTCTCCCTGCCATTCCGCGGCAGTCCTACTCCTCCGCCTTCCAAACATAAGCTCCAGGCTGCGGCAGCCCTATGTGCGCCAGCACGCGGCAAACAAACTGCCGCGCCATCTCCGTCGAGTCGATCGGCCGGAAATAGAATGCCGGAATCACGGGAAAAATCACCGCGCCCGCCTCTGCCGCCAGCGTCATATTGCGCAGATGAATGCGGTTGAACGGCGTCTCCCGCACACACAGCACCAGCGGCCGTTGCTCCTTGAGTGTTACGTCCGCCGCGCGCGCAATCAGCGAGTTGGCCAATCCATGTGCGATTGCCGCCAGCGTGCCCATCGAGCAAGGCAGCACAATCATCCCGCTCGACGGATGGCTTCCGCTGGCAATCGCCGCGCCAATGTCCGCATCCGAGTGCTGCACCGTCTTCCTGGGCGCCGCACCCAGCATTTTCTCGAGCAGATCGTTGCGTCCACCCACCTCCAGTTCCTCAGCCACCACGCGCAGCGAATTCTCCGAAGCAACAAAGTGGACGCGGCCCACCCGCTCGTCCGCCTCCAGCGCGCGCAACAATTCGCGGCCAAAGACCGCGCCCGAAGCGCCCGTGAGAGCAACGGTAAGATTCACGCCTTCCACTGTGCAGTCTCCTTTGCCGCTCTACTCGCCCAGCACCCGCTGAAAGATCGCGTCCACATTCCCCAACTGCCGCCTATAGTCGAACGTCCGATCCAGCTTCTCCGGGCTGAGCAGCGCGGTAACTGCCGCATCCCGCCCAACCTCGTCGCGAAACACCAGGTCCTCTTTCCACGCCCGCATGGCATGCGACTGCACCAGCCGGTACGCCTCCTCGCGCAGCATCCCCGCTTCCGCCAGGTCCAGCAGCAATTGCCCGCTGAAGATCAGCCCGCCCGTGCTCTCCAGGTTCCGCTTCATCCGCTCCGGATACACCAGCAGCCGGCCAATCAGATCGGTAGTTTTCGCCAGAAGGTAATCCACCAGAATAGTCGAGTCCGGAAAAATCACCCGCTCCACCGACGAGTGCGAAATGTCCCGCTCGTGCCACAGCGCAATGTTCTCAAGAGCCGCCTGCGCATTGCCCCGCAGCACCCGCGCCAGCCCGCTGATCTGCTCTGCGGTAATCGGGTTCTTCTTGTGCGGCATCGCCGACGAGCCCTTCTGTTTCTCGCTGAAGTACTCCTGCGCCTCGCGCACCTCGGTCCGCTGCAGGTGCCGAACCTCCACGGCAATCTTGTCCAGCGTGCTCCCTATAATCGCCAGCGTCGAAATGTACGCCGCGTGCCGGTCCCTCTGAATCACCTGCGTGGCCACGAGCGCCGGCTTCAATCCCAGCCGCGCGCAAATCCGCTCCTCGTGCTCCGGCTTCAAATGCCCAAACGTCCCCACGGCACCGGACAGCTTCCCCACCCGCATGTCCTCGGCCGCCGCGTCGAACCGCACCAGGTTGCGCCCCATCTCCGCGTACCAGTTCAGCAGCTTCAGCCCAAACGTAGTCGGCTCCGCATGAATCCCATGCGTCCGCCCGATTGTGGGTGTGTCCTTGAACTCCAGCGCCCGCCGCTTCAGCACCGCCAGCAGCTCCACCAGCCCGCCGCGGATGAGCGCCGAAGCCTCCTTCACTTGCAACGCCTGAGCCGTATCCACCACGTCGTTCGAGGTCAGCCCATAGTGCAGCCAGCGTGACTCGGCTCCCAGCCCCTGCGCGTCCAGGTTCTCCGCCACCGCGGTGGTGAAGGCGATCACGTCGTGCTTCACTTCCACCTCGATCTCCTGAATGCGCTCGACCGAAAAGCCCGCCTTCGTGGCAAACGCCTCGGCGGCCGCCGCCGGAATCACCCCATCCTCGGCCAGCACCGTGCTCGCCGCCGACTCCACCTCCAGCCAGCAGCGGTATTTGCTCTCCTCCGTCCAGATCCGGCCCATCCCCGGCCGCGTATACCTTTCGATCAAAGCAATACTCCTCCACAAGGCCCCATACTGCGCCCCGCGCCAACCCTTGATTGTACGAGGAGAATCTGCTCGGTTGCGAGGAATCCGTGGGTGCCCCACCCTCGCGGCGTATTTGTCTTTGCCGCTAGGGTGGGAGACCGCGAACACCGACCGCCTTCCGTTCCTCACACGCGAGGAATCCCCAGCCGCTCGTGCAATTCATCGAGAAGCAGCCCCCGCCCCGCCTTGTACGGCTGAAACCACTCCCCATCGATCACCAGTTGCGGAATCGCCCGCTTGCCCACGTGCCGCACCACCTCCGCCGAGCCCGCCGGATCGCGGTCCACATCGATCTCCGTATAAACGATCCCGTGTGCGTCCAGAAACTGCTTGGCCGCCCGGCAATCCGGGCACCAGGCAGCCGCATAAACTTGCACTTTCATGCGCCCATTCTACCGTCTTCGCCCTGATAACATCTCTGACCATGACCGCTAGCGAAATCAAGGCCCTCCTGAATCTCCAGCCGCACCCCGTCGAAGGTGGCTTCTTCCGCCGCACCTGCACATCCGCCGTCCTAGTCGATCTGCCCCGCGGGCCGCGCCCCGCAAGCACCGCCATTTACTATCTCTTGGAGCCCGGAACCTTCTCCGAGATGCACGTCCTCGACTCCGACGAGCTCTTTCACTTCTACCTCGGCGACCCTGTCGAAATGCTCCAGCTCCACCCCGGCGGGCGCTCCGCGCTTTTCACTCTTGGACCCGATTTAGCGGCTGGTCAGCACGTCCAGCTCCTCGTCCCCGCCGGCGTCTGGCAAGGTACGCGCCTCATCGGCAACGGCCAGGTCGCCCTCTTGGGATGCACCGTAACCCCCGGCTTCGACTTTACTGATTATCGAAGCGCAACTTATGCTGAGTTAGCAGAAAAGTGGTCCGCGGAAACGGAACGAATCAAGGCGTTGACCCGCAGCTAAGACGACCGCCGCTCCCGAAAGAAACTCCGTAGCAACTCCCCCGCCTCATCCCCGAGAATCCCCTGCTCCACCACCATGTGGTGATTGAGCTGCGGATGGTTGAGCACCGTGAGCACCGACCCCACCGCCCCCGCCTTGGGATCGGCCGCAGCAAACACCAGCCGGTCCAGCCGCGCATGGATCATAGCCCCCGCGCACATCGCGCACGGCTCCAGCGTCACAAACAGCGTGCAGCCCTGCAGCCTGTAGTTTTCCAGCGCCGCAGCCGCCGCACGCAAAGCCACAATCTCCGCGTGCGCCGTAGGGTCCACATCGCGCAGCACGCGGTTCTGTCCCCGCCCCACAATCTCCCCTTCGCGCACCACCGCCGCCCCAATCGGCACTTCGCCGGCCTCCGCGGCCAGCCGCGCTTCATCGAGAGCGGCCTGCATGAAATCAAGATCGCCCATCACGCGACCCCCGCTGGCTGCTGCTGCGTCATGCAGTGCAGCGTCCCCAGCCCCCACACCAGGTCCACGCTATCAATTCCAATCACCTCGCGCTCCGGAAAAACCTCCGCCAGGATATTCAGCGCCACGCGATCGTTCGCATCGTGGAAGGTAGGAACCAGCACCAGCCCGTTCGCAATATAGAAGTTCGCATAACTCGCCGGCAGCCTTTGCCCGCTAAAAACCACCGGCCACGGCAGGGGCAGTTCCACCAGCGTGAATTGCTTCCCATCCAGCGTCCGCGAAGCCTTCAGCCGTTCCAGATTCTCAGCCAGCGGCTCATGGTTTGCGTCCTTTGCATCCGGCTCAACCGCCGTCAGAATCGTCGCCTCTCCAACGAACCGCGCAATATCGTCCACATGCCCGTGCGTATCGTCGCCCGCCACTCCCCGGCCCAGCCAAATCACCTTGTCCATCCCCAGAAAATCGTGAAAGGCCTGCTCCATCTTCTCCCGTCCCACGCCCGGATTCCGCTCCTGCACCTCGCTCAGCAGGCACTCCTCGGTAGTCAGCAGAATTCCCTCGCCATTGGCGTCGATCGACCCGCCCTCCAAAACCAGCCGGCGCGCCAAACCATCCTCCAGCTCCACCGCGGGCTGCCATTCCGGCACTCCCAGCAGCCCAGCCACGCGCCCCGGCACCTGGTCGTCGAGCCGCCAGTCGGAGTACTTGGCCCATGCATTGAAGCGCCAGTTGGTCACTCCCACCTGGCCCTTGTCGTTGCGCACAAAAATCGGTCCCGAATCGCGCGTCCACACACGGTCGGTCGGCCACAGGTGAAAGCTCACCCGCTCCAGATGCGCCCCGGCCCGCTCCAAAACTCCCAGCGCCCGCCGCTGCGCCTTCGCGTCATCCACCAGAATATGCACCCGCTCCCGCGCCGAGAGCAGCCGCACAATCTCCGCGTACACCCACGGGATCGCCTGAAACTTCCCCGGCCAGTCCTCCGGATTGTGCGGCCACGCCAGCCAGGTCGCCTCGTGCCGCACCCACTCGGCCGGCATCCGGTAGCCCAGGCCACGCGGCATCGCTCCTGTCGCAATCTCGTCCGGCATGTCTACTTCGAATCTCCGTCCACCGGCCACGAGTTCACCGGATCGAGAAACCGCTTCGTGATTGGCCCATACGCATCGATGCGCCGGTCGCGCAGAAACGGCCAGTTGCGCCGCGTCTCTTCAATCAGCCCCAAATCGATTTCGCCCAATAAAATCTCTTCCGCATCGTGAGAGGCCTTGGCCATCACGCGTCCAAACGGATCGGCCAGAAAGCTTCCGCCCCAGAACTCGAGGCCCGGCCCCGTAGCACGATTTCCCAAGACGTCGCCATGCTCCCGGCCCACCCGATTCACGCCCGCCACATAGACGCCGTTCGCAATTGCGTGCGACCGCTGGATCGTCTGCCACGCCTCATACTGCGCCGCGCCAAATTTGTCCTTCTCCGCCGGGTGCCATCCAATCGCTGTCGGATAAAACAGCACCTCCGCGCCCTGCAACGCGGTTAGCCGCGCCCCTTCCGGATACCACTGGTCCCAGCACACCAGCGTGCCCACGCGCCCAAACGCCGTGTCCACGGCCTGAAACCCCAGATCGCCCGGCGCAAAATAATACTTCTCGTGGTACAGCGGATCATCCGGAATATGCATCTTCCGGTACACCCCCGCGATGGCCCCGTCGGCATTCAGCGTAACCGCCGTATTGTGGTAAAGTCCCGGCGCACGCCGCTCAAACAGCGAAGCAACGATCGCCACCCGCGCCTCACGCGCCACCTCCGCCAGCCTCTGCGTCGAAGGCCCCGGAATCGCCTCGGCCAGATCGAAGAGTCGAATATCCTCGCGCTGGCAAAAGTACTGCACCCGGAAAAGCTCCGGCAGACAAACAATATTGGCGCCCAGCCGGGCCGCCTCTTGAATATGCCTCACCGCCGACGCAAAGTTTGCCTCCGGGTCCGCGCCCATGCGCATCTGCACCAGCCCCACAACGTATTTGCGCGTATTTCCCATGATTTCCCGGCCAGCCCTCCCACGCCATTCCCTTACGCCATGCAGCAAGGCCAATCCCGCCGCGCGGAATTGGCCTCCCAACTCAGATGCAATCCCCCTGCTGCTACTCTTCCAGAATCAGTACCGCCGCCGCAATCGTCGTCGTCCACCGCCCACGCTTGTCGCCCACCGCCGACTGCGTCACGTTGCTGGTGCGCACAATCTTGTTGGAGATGCGATATATTTCCTTCTTCTCGTCCCAACTTGTGTCCGGATCGAAGTCCACGTCCAGCGTTGTCGCCAGCATCTCCGCGGCCAGTTCCTCGGCATATTCGCCGGCCTGCTCCTCGGTCTCCCCGAAGCTGTGGTGCTCGCTCAGGTAGCCGTAGGTGTCGCGGTCTGCCGGAATGGCCACGCCGATGCTCGCCACGATCAGCCGGTGCGGTTCGCGCGTCGAGTTCTCCGCGATCACCGCAAAAACCACCTCACCATGATTCAGATAAGTCAGCCCTTCCTTGCGCGGTATCACCTTGCACCGCGGCGGAAAGATGGAAGAAACTCTCACCAGATTCTGCGAGGCGATCCCCGCATCCCGAAGGGCCAGCTCAAACGAAGTCAACCGCTCCTTGTGTTTGCCTACGCCCTTGGTGAAGAATAGCTTCTTCGGGACCATGCTTTTTCCCAATTTCTATGTACCCTCCGTGAGTTTGAAAATCGTGATTCCCGTTCAACGTTCCCGCATGAGTCTATCGCATCCGGCCGGGTCGGGACAGAGCATGAGCGCATTTCATCTCATATTCACGGCGCGGGCAACCGCCTTCAATCGCCGATTTCAGAATTAAAGGAGCGGGTCTACCCATCTCAGCCCGGGAAACCGGGCAAAGTCGCGGTCCGTGGTGTACAGCACTCCGCCATATTCGATCGTCAACGCCGCCAGTTGCGCATCGGTAGCCATTGGACCTCTGGCCTGTCCTTCCAGAAGCATTCTGCGCAGTATGCTCCAGTGGCGTTCTCCGGGCGTCAAAACACGAACATTGGACAGATTCATCCATTGCTCCACCAATGCGAGCGAACTCTCCATCGACACTTGATTGCCGGAAATTCGCGTGTCCGTGGAGATGCGCAAAAAGCCATGAATGGTCTGCCAAGGCAAACCGATCAGCTCTGGCCCACAGATCACCGATTGCCACCATAGCCGCGCCTGGTCGTGCGGAGTTGCTCTGCCGTCATAAGCGTATAAAAGCAGATTGACATCGAGAACGATCATCTGTGGTAGGGCCCTTCCAACTCCTCCAATAGCGCCTCGATGTTGTCGTAATTCTGTCCGGGACGCAATCCCATAAAAAGAGGCGTCACTACGAACGGTGCTCGTTCGGCGTTTTTGTCTTCGGCTGTCAGTCCACGGCGCAGCAGCCGGTTCACCGTCCCCTTGAAGGAGTCACCCGAGCGCCGCACCTCCTGCTGCACGAGCACGGCAATATCGTCGTCAATGGTAAGAGTGGTTCGCACATCATGATGATATTTGATAAGGCATCATGATGTCAAGAACCCAGAAGCACTGAACTGGCTAGATCCCGGTTTGCCGGTCAACCGCTCGGAATACCATGGGGTTGTGCTTAGGGCCGCTTGGTTTTCTTCGGGTTCTTGTGTACGGAGCGTGCTGGTTCAATTCGCCAACCGCAAACATACGTGGAGCCCTTTGTGGCAGGCCAGATGAAGAATAGGCGGTTCTCTTTGGGCGCGAGTTGAAGCCTCATGACCGGGGATTTGCACGCCTCTTCGTCTGTAGATTCTGGGTTGTATTGAATGGTAGATGTGACGAGAAGATCGTCGCTACCTGGTTCGACAAAAATGCATGCAACCTGGCCCCCTATCAGCGGCACGCGGTAATCTGCAAAGCGCACCCAACTCTCCAATATGTTCATTGCGCCGTTGTCTTCAATCCTCACAAAACACAACTGTGCGCGATCTACGCGCCACGATTGGCCAAGAAGCGACGCAGAACAAGTAAGAAGCAGGCAAAGGCAGAGCAAAGGCTTTTTCATAGACTCGCATCCTAAACGTCAATGCGAGGGGGAGCAAGCGCGTTCAGCTAGCAATTACTTCTCTATTGTCGTCTGCTCAAAGACTGCCCGCGACCCAAAGGTTGCACCAGGCCGCGGAACGCCTTCCGCGCCACCAATCCAGCGCCCAATCAACCCGCCATTGCCACCCCCAATTTGCAGGTGGTAGCCTCTTCCTTGACCACGCACGGAAAGGAACCCCTCAACACCATGCAAACCACCTACAACGGCCTGGAACTCCCCAAAGACGGCCAGCCCATCGACTACAAGAACGGCCAGTTCGAAGTCCCCGACCATCCCATCATTCCTTTCATTGAAGGCGATGGTACCGGCCGCGACATCTGGAAAGCCTCGCAGCGCGTCTTCGACGCCGCCGTCGAAAAGGCCTACGGCGGTAAGCGCTCCATCAAGTGGTTTGAGATCTTCGCCGGCGAGAAAGCCTTCCGCCAGTTCTCGACCTGGCTGCCCGATGACTCCGTGGCCGCCGCCCGCGACCTCCGCGTCTCCATCAAAGGCCCGCTCACCACGCCCATCGGCGGCGGCATCCGCTCCCTCAACGTCGCCCTGCGCCAGATCCTCGACCTCTACGCCTGCGTCCGCCCCGTCAAGTACTACCAGGGCGTTCCCAGCCCCGTGAAGCACCCCGAGAAGCTCGACATCGTGATCTACCGCGAGAACACCGAGGACGTCTACGCCGGCATCGAGTTCAAGGAAGGCAGCGCGGACGCCGCACGCCTCATCGATTTCATCAACAACGACCTGCTGTCCAAAACCAAGAAAAAAATCCGCGAAGACTCCGGCGTCGGCATCAAGCCCATCTCCATCTTCGGCACCAAGCGCCTGGTCCGCTACGCCATCCGCGCCGCCCTCGACGCCGGCCGCAAGACCCTCACCCTCGTCCACAAAGGCAACATCCAGAAGTTCACTGAGGGCGCATTCCGCGAGTGGGGCTACGAAGTCGCCGTCGAGGAGTTCCGCGACCACACCGTCACCGAGCGCGAAAGCTGGATTCTCGGCAACGTCGATGCCAACCCCGGAATTACCATCGAGGAAAATGCCGCCCTCATCGAGCCCGGCCTCGAATTCGGCTCTCCGGCCTTCCGCGACTCCGTCTACGCTGAAGTAAAAGCCGTCCTCGACTCCATCGGCCAATCCCACGGCAATGGCGCCTGGAAGTCGAAGGTGCTCATCAACGACCGCATCGCCGACTCCATCTTCCAGCAGATCGTCATCCGCCCCGCCGACTACAGCGTCCTCGCCACCACCAACCTCAACGGCGACTACATCTCCGACGCCGCCGCCGCCCAGGTCGGCGGCCTCGGCATCGCCCCCGGCGCCAACATCGGCGACGGTTTCGCCGTCTTTGAAGCCACCCACGGCACCGCTCCCAAGTACGCCGACAAGGACATGATCAATCCCGGCTCCGTCATCCTCTCGGGCGTCATGCTGCTCGACTTCATCGGCTGGAAGGAAGCTGCCAAACTCATCGAACAATCGCTCGAAAAGACCATCCTGCAAAAGTTCCTCACATATGACTTCGAACGCCAGACCGCCGGCGCCACCAAGGTCGGCACCAGCGAGTTCGCGACGCGAATCATCGGCAACATGTAAGCTGACAGCTGACAGCTAACAGTTATGACAAAAAGTGAACAACGGAAAGCCAACCGAAAACACCTAATACTCAGCACAATCAACCGTCAGCTGTCGGCTGTTGGCTGTTAGCTGGCCAAGGAGAATGGAAATGCGCAAGAAAGTCAGCATCGTAGGCGCCGGCAATGTGGGCGCAACGGCCGCGCATTGGATCGCAGCCAAGGAACTCGCCGATGTCGTCCTCATCGACGTGGTCGAAGGCATCCCCCAGGGCAAGGCGCTCGACCTGCTCCAGGCCATGCCCATCGAGAAGCGCGACGTCAGTGTCACCGGCTCCAACGACTACGCCGATACCGCCAACTCCGACGTTGTCGTCATCACCGCGGGCATTCCCCGCAAGCCCGGCATGAGCCGCGACGACCTGCTCCACACCAACTTCAAGATCATGTCCGATGTGGTCGCCAAGGTGGTCGCGCAATCCCCCGAGTCCATCCTCATCATCGTTTCCAACCCCCTCGACGCCATGGCCCAGACCGCCTATCGCCAGGCGGGCTTCAACCGCGAGCGCGTCATCGGCATGGCCGGCGTCCTCGACTCCGCCCGCTTCCGCGCCTTCATCGCCGCCGAACTCGACGTCAGCGTTGAAAACGTTACCGCCTTCGTCCTTGGCGGCCACGGCGACACCATGGTCCCGCTCCCTCGCTACTCCACCGTCGCGGGCATCCCCATCACCGAGCTGATCGCCCCCGACCGTCTCGAAGCCCTCGTCCAGCGCACCCGCGACGGCGGCGCGGAGATCGTCAAGCACCTCAAGACCGGCAGCGCTTACTACGCGCCTTCAGCCGCCGCAACGGAAATGGTGGAGGCCATCCTCAAGGACAAGAAGAAAATCCTGCCCTGCGCCGCTTACCTCGAAGGTGAGTACGGCATCGACGGCTACTTCATCGGCGTTCCCTGCAAGCTCGGCGCCGCCGGCCTGGAAAAGATCATCGAGATCAAGCTCACCCCCGAAGAGGACGCCGCCCTCAAAAAGAGCGCCGAAGCCGTCAGGGAGCTCTGCGCCGTCATCGGCGTATAGCTCACTCCCTGACTTTTTGGTCCCAGCGCGGCGGTTGTCATTTTTTCCGTTGACAGGAGAGCCCTGGAACCGGCAGCCTCAATCCCATACCTGACCAAAAAGGAAGGGTAGAGATGACTTTCCTCAAATGGGCAGTACCGGGCGGTATTGTCCTCATGGCAACCGCCGTCTCTTCGGCGCAACAGAAATTCCCCTTGCGTTCCGGCGAATGGGTCGCCACCACTTCGGTCGCCGGATCGAATGACAAGCCCACCGATCTCCTCTACTGTTTGAATGACGAAATGTGGACCAAGGCCCTCACGCAGAACCCCTCCTGCTCCATTACGCAACTCGCCGTTTCTTTAGTCGGCGCAAGTTACGCCATGGACTGCCAAATGAAGGTCTTTCAGATCAAGGGCAAGGTCAACATTGTCTTCGATGGAATGACCCACATGATCGGCAAGGGATCTATCGACATGACGCGCAACGGAAAAGTCCCCCATTCCGATTCTCAGATCGACTACCGCTGGAAGGGCCTCACCTGCAACCCCAACGCCGACATGAACCTGAAATTCAACAAACAGCATTGACTCAAGTTGCTGACCGCCCCAAAACAGGAGGAATAATGAAAACCATCCGAGTTTTGCTGCTCTGCCTTGCCCTGCCGCTCGCGGCCCACCTCTGCCTTGCGCAAACCCAGGACGCCAAAGGCTGCAAGGACTCGCCGTTGATCACCCGCTTTCCTGGCAGCTTCATCACCAGTTGCAAAGAAGCTGCAGACGACACCTATAGCTTCGAGATGGGGCCCGGAAAACCTGCAAAAAAGATCGAAGGCAAGTTCCTCGACATCAACTACAGATATCCCTCGACCGCGTCCAAGGCTCAGGTGCTGCGCAACCTCAAAACCGCGATCAAAACCGCGGGATACACCTTCGATTACGACTCCGGAGATTATGGCGACTTCTACGTGCATCTTGGCAAAACCTGGATATACGTGGGAGTAAGCGTGAGCTTGAGGTACGAAGAGGTCATCGTCACCGAGACTGCGTTGACGCAGGATGTGGTTGCCAACGCAGCCGCGCTCGACAGCGGCCTCGCCGGCACGGGCCATGTTGTGGTCAACGGCATCCTCTTCGATACCGGCAAGGCCGACGTCAAGCCTGAGTCCGCGCCCGCCCTGCAGGAAGTCGCCAAGCTGCTCAAGCAGAATCCCACGCTCAAGGTCTATGTCGTCGGGCATACTGACAATGTCGGCGCGCTGGCCGCCAACATCGACCTATCCAAGCGGCGCGCGGCTGCGGTTGTGCAGGCGCTCACCACACAGTTTGGCATTCCTGCCGCCCGGCTCCAGCCCTACGGCGACGGCCCCTATGCGCCCATCGCCTCCAATGAGACTGAGGACGGCCGCACCCTCAACCGCCGCGTCGAGCTGGTCAAGCAATAACCCGCTCCCGCATCCTCCATCCAGTCGATTCCATCCCAAGGGCCGCCCGCCTGCGGCCCTTTACCTTCCACTGAGCTTCCGTCTTCGTTCAAGCTCCGAATCTGTCAATGTCCAGCTTGGCGCAAACCTACTGCTTCTCAAACTCCACCACCCTCGGCCCGATCTGTGCCGCGCACTGTCCGGGCGCCAGGTGTCCGCAGCCGGCAAACACCTCCAGTTGCGACTGAGTTACCAGTTGGTGAATCTTCTCGCCCTGGCTGAGCGGCGTTATCTTATCCTCCGCGCCCCACACAATCAGCACCGGCATCTTCAGCCCCGGCAGAAGGCTGTCGGTCGTGTCGCGCCCGGTCAATGCCCTGTCAAGCGTGCGGTGAATCACCCAGGCGTTTTTCTTCGAAATCCGCAGAATATCCCGCGCAATGAACCCCGGAACCTTCGGCGGATTCGGCATCAGCAGCGCGTCCAGTTGATCCAGGTCGGCCGGCGTGCTGGGCGTAAACAGCCTCGTATCCCATTTGGGCGTCTCGTAAATCCCCGCCGAGTCAAACAGAATCAGCCGCCGCACCCGCTCCGGATGCTCGCTGCCGATCCGCTGCGCGATCCAGCCGCCCATCGACCACCCGCCCAGATCCACCTGCTTCAATCCCAGCGCATCCAGAAAGCCCAGCACCACCGCCGCTTCATCGGGCACCGAATAGGAGAAGTCCGCCGGCTTTTCGCTGCGCCCGTAACCAGGCAAATCGGGCATATAAACGCGGAAACCCGCCTTGGCCAGATAGGGCGCCAGGCCGTGCCAATCTTCGCCGCGCCCGCCCAGTCCATGCACCAGCACTACCACAGGCCCTTCAGCCGGCCCCTCCGCGTTGTAATGGACGCGATGGCCCGCAACCGTAACCGAGCGGCTCTCAACCCCTGACAGACACTCCCCCAAATACATCCATTCGTTGAAATAGCTCACCGGCCGCACCAGGAAACCAACCCCGCCAACCACCACCAGCAATCCCGCAATCCAGAGCAGCCTCTTGAACAACCTCACCGGCCCTCCCCCTTCTGTTCGATCGCCCGCGCCCTCTGCCAGCCGGACTCGATCACCCGCACCGTCACCGGGTCCAGGCGCAGCGTCCGCCGCGGCGGATGGCTATTCCACTCCGCCCGCTGCACCCATCTGACCGCGTCCGCATCCGAGGCCGCCTTCAATGCTCCGCCCGCCACGCGGCACAGGTAATCCGCAATCACATAATGGTACCGAACGCGCTCCCCCTCCCGATGAATCCGGTCCAGCAGCTCAATCAGCTCCACCGGCTCCACCGTCAGCCCGGTCTCTTCTCTCACCTCGCGTACCACGCCGGCGCTGAGCGCCTCGCCCACTTCCAGCAGCCCGCCCGGCAGCGACCAATGCCCCTTCAGCGGCTCGCTTCCACGCCGCACCAGCAGCACCCGGCCTTCATCAACCACCACCGCGCCCACCGCCACCCGCGGCGCCTCGGGAAACTCTCGGTGCATTTCTCCTCCACTCCCATCCAAACCCTCTTTACCATAGTGCTCTTGCCGCCCGTCCGCGCAACCCTCTGCTCCCCGGCTGTTCTCTCGCCCAGTCCCATCCCGGCTCCCATTGCAACTTTTTCTTCGCGCTATCATCGAAGACTACCGGAGTACCCAATGTCGGAATTCACGCTGCGTATCGACAACATGCACTGCGGCTCCTGTATCCGCCGCGTCAGTCAGGCTCTGGCCTCGGCCGATGGGCTTGAGGTCCAGGAGGTGCGTCTTGGGGCAGCCCGTCTGAGCTCCACCCAAAATCCTCCGCCCGTCGATCTTGCTGTCGCCGCACTGGCCAAGGCCGGCTACCCCGCGCGACTGGAACAATAGGTGGCCGCGTCCGCAACGGAATCGCTCACCCTCCCGGTGCTGGGCATGACCTGCGCTTCCTGCCAGCATCATGTCGAAGACGCTCTCCGCTCCACCCCCGGAGTCCAATCCGCCCACGTCGATCTCATCGCCAATCGCGCCAGCATAGTCTTCGATCCCGCCGTCGCCGCCCCCGAGGCGCTCGTCGAAGCCATTCGCTCCGCCGGCTACGACGCCGTGCTTCCCCGCCCCGACGCTTCCTCCTCTGCAGCCCCGTCCGACGCGCTCACCGCTGAAGCCGCTCGTAAAGCCTGGGTAACTCTCGCCGCCGGCGCCGCCGCCATGCTCCTGGCGATGCCCCTCGGACTCCCGCCTTCCGGAGAAGCAATGGGCTCGCTCGATCACGCTCTCATGCGCGTTTTCCCCTGGCTCTATGCGCTGCCGCCTGACCTTCTGCGCTGGTTTCTGCTCGTTCTCACCGCAATTCTCCTGGCCTGGGCCGGGCGCGGCATCTATTCGAACGCCCTCCGCGCCCTCCGCCACGGATCAACCAACATGAACACCCTGGTCAGCCTGGGAACCAGCGTGGCCTTTGCCTGGTCCGCCTATGCCACCATCCGCCCCGCTCCCGGCCGCCAGGTCTACTTTGACGCGGTTCTGCTCATCATCGGCTTTCTGCTCCTCGGCAAAGCGCTCGAAGCTCGCGCCAAACGCCGCGCCCTGGCCGCCCTCGACTCGCTCTCCCGCCTGCGTCCCGTTACCGCACGCCGCATCCTCGACGGCGTTCAGGCCGTTGTCCCCCTCGCCGAAGTTCAACCCGGCGACAGCATCCTCGTCCTCCCCGGCGAACGCTTTCCCGTCGACGCAACCATCCTCGAAGGCCGCACCTCCGTGGACGAATCGATGCTCACCGGCGAACCGACCCCCCAGCCCCGCGAACCCGGCGGCCGCGTTCTCGCCGGCTCGCTCAACTACGACGGCGCCGTCGTCTGCCGCGCGCAATCCCTCGGCGAGGCCACGGTGCTGGCGCAGATCACCCGCATGGTTCAGCAGGCGCAGTCCTCGCGCGCTCCCATGGAGCGGCTGGCCGACCGCGCCAGCTCCGTCTTTGTCCCCATCGTGCTGGCTCTCGCCGCCATCACCTTTTCCGTCTGGCTCCTCGCCGCTCACTCGCTCCCGCTGGCCCTCGCCAACACCGTCGCCGTCCTGGTCGTCGCCTGTCCCTGCGCCATGGGAATGGCCGTGCCCGCCGCCCTCACCGTCGCCGTCGGCCGCGGTGCGCAACTCGGAATCCTCTTCAAAGGCGGTGAAGCTCTCGAACGCCTCGCCCATCTCGACGCCGTCGTCCTCGACAAAACCGGGACCCTCACCGTGGGCCGCCCGGTGCTCGCAGCCGTGTACCCCCTCGCCGGCAACGCGGAAAGCGACCTGCTCCGCATCGCCGCCGCCGCCGAGGAGCGATCCAACCATCCCCTCGCCCACGCCGTCGTGGACCACGCGCGCTCTCTTGGCCTCGTCTGGCAACCCGCCCAGAACCTGCAAATCCTCCCCGGCCGCGGCCTCACCGCCACGGTTGAAGGCCGCCAATGCCTGCTCGGCAACGAAGCCCTCTTCCAGGAATTCTCCATCCCATTACCCAGGCCAGTCAGCGAGCCGGATCCCGGCGTCACCCGCCTGTGGATGGCTCTCGACAACGTTCCCGTTGGCTATTTCGACGCCCGCGACGCCCTCCGTCCCGATGCCGCCGCCGCCATCGCCGCGCTCCGCCACGACGGCCTCCGCATCCTCATGCTCACCGGCGATTCCGCCGCCGCTGCCGCGCCCATCGCCCGCCAGGCCGGAATTGCCGAGGTCGTAGCCGGTCTCGACCCCGCCGCCAAGCTGGCTCGCATTCGCGCCCTGCAAAAGACCGGCCTGCGCGTGGCCATGGTGGGCGACGGCATCAACGACGCCGCCGCTCTGGCCCAGGCCGACGCCGGCATCGCCATGGGTAGCGGCGCCGACCTCGCCCAGGAAGCCGGCGACGTCCTGCTCCTGCGTGCCCAACCCGCCGCCATTCCCGCCGCCCTCCGTCTGGCCCGCTCCACTCTCCGCGTCATGCGCCAGAACCTGGCCTGGGCCGCTGCTTACAATCTCCTCGGCATTCCCCTGGCCGCCGGCTTGCTTTATCCCGCCTTCCACCTGCTGCTCACTCCCTGGCTGGCCGCCGCCGCCATGGCTCTCAGCTCCGTCTGCGTCCTCGCCAACAGCCTGCGCCTTCGCCGCTGGAAGCCCTCCGCCGCAAAAAACGCTCAGGCAAGCTAAACTACCCCTGGAGCCAGTCTGTGCGCATCCTCACCCGTTACATCCTCGGCGAGATTCTCTCCCACACCCTTATCGGTTGCGCGCTCTTCACCTTCATTCTCTTCATGCGCGAGCTGCCCCACATCCTCGATATGGTGGTCCGCAACAGCTCCACCTTCACCACCGTGATGGAAATCGTCCTCTTCATGCTGCCCAACTTCTTCATGGTCACCATTCCCATGGCCGTTCTGGTGGGCGTGTTGCTGGGCCTCAGCCGCCTGGCCGCCGACAGCGAGATCGTCGCCATGCGCGCCTCAGGCCTCGGCATCGGCTACTTTGTCCGCGTCTCCGCCATCGTCGCCATCGTCGGCACGCTCCTGGGCCTGGTCAACTCCCTCTATGTAGCTCCCCGCGCCAATCAGGGCATCCTCAATCTGGACAAGGCACTTGCCTCGCAGGCCTCCTACGAGATTCAGCGCGGCGTGTTTTACGAAAACTTTCGCAATACCGTCCTCTACGTGCAGGACGTGCGCTCAGGAACGGGCGCCGCCAACTGGCGCCAGGTCTTCATGGCCGATGTCACTGACACCTTCACTCCCAAGATCACCACCGCCGCCTCCGCCACCGTCGTCAGCGACTCCTCCCAGGAACTGCTCATGCGGCTGCGCAATGGAACCGTGGACGAAACGGTCGCCGGCCAGCCGCAACAATCCAACATCTCCACATTTGCCATCGACGATATGCCCTTCGCCCAGAGCCAGCAGAACGAAGGCCATCTGGGACGCCTCGACACCGTCATCTACGCCCTCCCCTTGAGCGAACTGCGCCTCCGCACCCACGGCCCCGACGGCAAGCGCTTCCTCATCGAATTGAACAAACGCTTCGCCTATCCGGCGGCCTGCCTCGTGCTCATGCTGGTGGCCGTTCCGCTCGGCGTCACCTCCCGCCGCGGCGGAAAGAGCTCCGCCTGGGTCTTTACCATCCTGCTGGTCATCCTCTATTACTCGCTCTCCCTCATCGGCATCGCCCTGGGCCGTCAAAACTGGATTTCCGCCTTCCTCGCCGTTTGGTCGGCCAACATCCTTTTCGCCGTCGGCGGCCTCTTTCTCCTCTGGCAAATGGCCAGCGGCGGCCGCGTCCTCAATGCCGTCGCCAGTTGGACCTCGCGTTTCCAAAAACTCAATCCTGCCGCCGCGGCCAGGCCCAGCACCGCATCCCTGGGCGGTCTCCTCGGCAGGTTTCAACCGCGCCCCCAGCGCGCCGCATCCCACGGCGTCTTTCCCCGCATCCTCGACCAATACGTGGTGCTTGAGTTCCTCAATATGTTCGCCGTGGTGCTGCTGGGCTTCGTTCTGCTCATGCTGGTCTTCACCGTCTTCGATCTGCTGGCCGACATCCTGCGCAACCACATTGCTCTCCTCACAGTCGGCGCCTACCTCGTCAACCTCACCCCCAGTATGCTTTACCAGATCGCTCCCCTGGCCGTGCTCATCGCCGTGCTGGTCACCTTCGGCGTGCTCAACCGCAACAGCGAAATCATCGCCATGAAGGCTACAGGCATAAGCCTTTACAGGCTGGTGGTTCCCATCATCTCCATCTCCGCCCTTCTCGCCGTCACCCTCTTTCTCTTCGACCAGTTCTATCTGCCCCAGGCCAATCGCAAACAGGAGGCTCTCCGCAACATCATCAAAGGCAAACCGCCCCAGACCGTCCTGCACCCCGAGAACAATTGGATCTTCGGCCAGCCCCGGCCTGGCGAACCCGGACGCATCTTCTACTACCAGTTCTTCGATCCCGACCGCAACGAATTCGCCAACCTCTCGGTCTTCGAGTTCGATCTCTCTACCTTCGCGCTCTCGCGGCGCATCTTTGCCGCCAAAACCGTCTGGGACTCCGCTACCGGCTCCTGGAGCTTCCAGAATGGCTGGCAGCGCGACATCGAAGGCGGCCACCCCACCGATTTTCGCGAATTCAAGCAAACCTCCTTCTCTGAAATCCATGAAGACCCTGGCTATTTCAAGAAGGAAAGTCTGCAATCGCAGGAGATGAACTTCGGTCAGCTCGACCGCTACATCGGCGACCTGCGCCAGAGCGGCTTTGACACCATGAAGCTGCGCGTCGCCCTGTGGCACAAGCTCGCCTACCCGCTCATCGCCATCGTCATGGCCGTGCTGGCCATTCCCTTTGCGCTCTCCATGGGCCGCCGCGGCTCCCTCACCGGCATCGCCGTGGCCATCTTCGTGTCGCTCACCTACTTTGTGGTCAACGCCCTGTTTGAGTCCATGGGCAACGTCAACTATCTGCCCGCCGCCCTCGCTGCCTGGTCCCCGGATATTCTCTTCGGCCTCACCGGCGGCTATCTGCTGCTCAAAACCCCAACCTGAACCGGCTCATATTGGTGTATGATTTGCTGGGCGTAGTTAGCGATAACTTTCTGTCGTCAGGGAGCCGGAATGAGCAAAGAAGGCCAGATCCAGCCAGCCTCCGTCGATCCAGCAGCGATTCCGCAAAGAAAGTTGTACACCGGCGCCACCATGCCGGCCGTCGGCCTGGGCACCTTTGGGTCCGATCACGTCACCTCCGCCCAGGTTGCCGAAGCCGTCAAAGGTGCTGCCGCGGTCGGCTACCGCCACTTCGATTGCGCCTCGGTCTATGAAAACGAAGCCGAAGTCGGAGCTTCGCTCCAGGAAATCATTCAGGGCGGCGTCAGGCGCGAGGAACTCTGGATCACCTCCAAGCTGTGGAACGACAAGCACGGCGAGAACGATGTGATCGCCTCCTGCCGCCAGTCGCTCGCCGACCTGCGCCTTGAATACCTCGACCTTTACCTGGTCCACTGGCCTTTTCCAAACTTCCATCCGCCGGGCTGCGACGTCACCTCCCGCAGTCCAGACGCCAAACCCTACATCCACGAGAGCTATATGAAAACGTGGCGCAGGATGGAAGATCTCGTGGATCGGGGCCTGGTGCGGCACATCGGCGCCTCCAACATGACCATCCCCAAGCTCAAGCTGGTGCTGCGCGACGCTCGCATCAAGCCGGCAGTCAACGAGATGGAGCTTCACCCGCATTTTCAGCAGCCCCAACTCTTCCAATTCGTCGTCGACAACGGCATTCAGCCCGTCGGCTACTGCCCCATCGGCTCGCCCGGCCGCCCCGAGCGCGATCGCACTCCTGAAGACACCGCGCCCACCGAAGATCCGGTCATCGTCACGATTGCCCGGAGCCATGGGGTCCATCCCGCGGTAGTCTGCATCAAGTGGGCCGTCCAGCGCGGCCAGACGCCCATTCCGTTTTCCGTCAACCCGCGCAATTACCTTGCCAATCTACAGGCCGCGGCCGGCGATCCGCTCACTGAAGAAGAAATGCGCCAGATCGCCGCCATCGACCGCAACTGCCGCCTGGTCAAAGGCCAGGTCTTCCTGTGGAAGGACGGCCAGACCTGGGAAAGCCTCTGGGACATCCACGGAGAAATTACGCCGCCGTAACAAGGCGATGGCACACCGTCCACTCAACCGGACGAATATGCAATTCAAATGGCTGGAGCAGAAAAATGAACGAAACCATGACCGCCGCGTTCCTGCCCGGAAACTCGACCGTCGAACTGCGCACCGTGCCCGTGCCGTCCCCGGGCCATGGAGAAGTTCTCCTTCGCATCAAGGCCTCCACCATCTGCGGCTCGGACATTCGCTGCATCTATCACGAGCACCTCGGCAAAGGCCCTGAAGGCTATCAGGGAGTCATTGCCGGCCACGAGCCTTGCGGCCAGATCGTCGCCGCCGGCGAAGGCTGCCGCCGCTTCCTCGCCGGCGATCGCGTCATCGTTTACCACATCTCCGGCTGCGGAGTCTGCAACGATTGCCGCCGCGGCTACATGATCTCCTGCACCAGCCAGAAGTATCGCCGCGCCTACGGTTGGCAGCGCGACGGCGGCATGGCCGAATACATGATCGCCGAAGAGAAGGATCTCATCGCCCTCCCCGCCGAGCTTTCCTTTGCCGATGGCGCGCAGGTAGCCTGCGGATTCGGCACCGTCTATGAGGGCCTCGCAAAAATCGCCATCGATGGAAATCACGCCGTGCTCATCACCGGCCTGGGGCCCGTCGGCCTCGCCACCGGCGCGCTCTGCCGCAAGCTCGGCGCCAACAAGATCATCGGCATCGATGTGATCCCCGAGCGCATGAAGATCGCCATCGACCTCGGTCTCTGCGACGCGGTCCTGGCCTCGGGGCCCGACAATGTCCAGCAAGTCAGAGAACTCACCGGCGGCTTGGGCGTCGAGCGCGCGGTTGATTGCTCGGCTCACCACGCCGCCCGCGCCACCGCCATACGCGCCACCCGCAAGTGGGGAAAGATCGTCTTCCTCGGCGAAGGCGGCACAGTCGAATTCAATCCATCTGCCGACCTCATTCACGATCAGAAGACACTTTACGGATCGTGGGTCACGTCGACTTGGTTGATGGAGGAGTTGGTCGAGCGCCTGGTCCGCTGGAACCTTCATCCAGCCGACATCATCACCCACAGGTTCCCGCTCGACCGCGCCGCCGACGCCTATGCGCTTATGGCCTCCGGCAAGTGCGGCAAAGTCGCCGTCTGCGCCGATGAAGAGTTGATTTAGAACTGCAACAAGGGGCAATGCAATGGGACGTTGACGTTTTACCGCCGCCTCTTATCAGCCAGGAGAAGACCCGATGATGTGGAAACGTGGTTCCGAACCAATGACCAATTGGGAGCGCCAACTCAGCGCTCTTCTGCCGCTCTATGGGCATCGCAACTGGGTCGTGGTAGCCGACTCGGCCTATCCGGCCCAATGCCGGCCCGGAATCGAAACCATTGTCGCGGATGCGGATCAGATTCATGCGGTGCGCACGGTCCTTGGCGCGATTACCGCCTCCCGGCACCTCCGGGCAAACGTCTTTGTGGACTCGGAGCTTGCCTTTGTCGAGGAGAACGACGCGCCCGGCATCGCCGAGTACCGGCAACAACTGGATGCCGTGCTGTATGGCTTCCACGTAAACCGCATTCCGCACGAGCAGATCATTCACAAGCTCGACCAATCCGCCCAGGTCTACCGCATTCTCATCGTCAAGACGGATACGACCATTCCCTACACCTCGGTCTTCTTCGAACTCGACTGCGGTTACTGGAACGCCGGCGCGGAACAGCGGGTCCGCCAGGCGATTCTGGTGGCGGATTCGCGATAGGCAGGAAAGACTTTCAAAAAAACGGCAACACGGCATTCCTGATGCCTGAAGCAAGCGGCACAGTTAAAGAAAGGATCCTCGAATGGCATTGAACAGGCGTGAGTTACTCCAATGGATGGGCGGCGCATGCTCCGCTCTCGCTCTCTCAAGGTTCACAAGAGCCCAGGCGGCGCAGGGCGGTAACTTCCTGCCCACTAGGCAGTCTCTGCAAAGCTACCGGATTCCGGACTGGTATCGCGACGCAAAGTTCGGCATTTGGGCGCACTGGGGCCCGCAGTCGGCCATTGAAGACGGCGATTGGTACGCCCGCAATATGTACATGCAGGGATCGGACCAATACCGGTACCATGTGGAAACCTACGGCCATCCCTCCAAGGTCGGCTACAAGGACCTGGTCGATAACTGGAAGGCCGCCAAGTGGGACCCCGAACACCTCATGGGCCTCTACAAGAAGGCCGGCGCAAAGTACTTCGTCAGCATGGGCGTCCACCACGATAACTTCGACCTTTGGGACTCGAAGTACACGCGCTGGAATGCCGTCAACATGGGACCTAAGAAGGATGTTGTAGGCATCTGGCAGAGCGCGGCCCGCAAGCACGGATTGCGCTTCGGCGTCAGCGAGCACCTTTGGATCAGTTACAAGTGGTGGGCCGTCAGCCACGGCGCCGACAAGACCGGGCCCCTGGCCGGCGTTCCCTATGACGGCGCCGACCCGCAGTACGCCGACCTCTATCACGATGCCGGTTGCGCGAAGTTCATCGACAAACTCGATTGGAACGACGACGGCATTCCCGATTCCTGGCGCCGTCATTACCTCGACCGCATGACCGATCTCATCGACAAGTACCAGCCCGACCTTCTTTACACCGACGGTCACCTTCCCTTCGAGGACTACGGCCTGAAGATGGTCTCGCACCTCTACAACGTCAGCGCCCAGTTGCACGGCGGCCTCACCGAGGCGGTTTATACCAGCAAGGAGGCAACGGATTGCGCCGTCGGGACGTGCCTTCTTGACCACGAGCGCGGCGTCTCCGACGGCATCGCCGCCAACCCCTGGCAGACCGATACCTGCATCGGTCAATGGCATTACAAGCGCGGAGAAAAATATAAGACGGCCAAGAAAGTGATCGACCTGCTCACCGATATCGTCAGCAAAAACGGCAACCTGCTGTTGAACTTCCCGCTGCCCAACTCCGGCGAGCTGGACTTCGAGGAAATGAGTGTGCTCGCAGGCATCACCGCGTGGATGGCCGTCAACAGCGAAGGCATCTACAGTTCGCGTCCCTGGAAGATCTACGGCGAAGGCCCGTCCACAAAGGTCAAGATCGAAGCTGGCAACTTCAACGAGGACAAGCAGAAAGATCTCACCGCCGAGGATGTTCGCTTCACCATCAAGGGCAATACTCTCTATGCCTTCGTCATGGGTTGGCCCGATAAGTCGGCAGTTATCGACGCGCTCGGCCTCAACAGCCCGCAGAATCCGGGCAAAATTCGCAATGTGGAACTGCTCGGATCGAAGAGCGAACTCAAGTGGAAGCAGGACGAATCCTCATTGAGGGTCGAGATGCCCCCGAACAAAATCTCCGACGTGGGCATCACGCTGAAAGTTGATCTGGCATAGCGGCAGGCTGAGCCGCGTCCGTCGCCTTTCGCGAAAGGTCAGTCGAAAACAGGGGCTTCAACTCGCCCAATTCACCCGCCGCTCCAGGTGCATCGCAGCCGTTGAAGCCCCGGTGCATCTTGAGAGGTTCTACGCGCCGGGAATTCCGCAAATTCAGCATGTACCATGAAGAAGGACTGCCCATAAGAGGACCCCGCAACCATGCTCCGCGATCTCCGCCCCCTCTTCGGTTACATGCGCCGCTATCGCTGGGGATACCTGTGGGGCAGCCTCTCCTGCATCGCCACCAATGCGGCGGCGGTCCAGTTTCCCAGAATCCTGGGAATGGCCGTCGACGAAATGCAAAAAAAGCAGGCCACCCGCGAAACGATTCTCATCTTCGCAGGCCTGTTGGTCGTTATTTCTCTCGCCAAAGGCGTCTTCCTCTACGCCCAGCGCTGGATTCTCATCGGCATTTCGCGGGAGATTGAATTCGACATCCGCAACGACCTCTTCCGCCATCTCGAGAAGCAGGACTCCGGCTTCTATCAGCGTTACCGCACCGGCGACATTATGGCCCGCATGACCAACGACCTCAATGCCGTGCGCATGTTGCTCGGTCCGGCTCTCATGTACAGCGCCAACACGGTCTTCTTCACCGTATTCGCCTTGTATTTCCTGCTCCACCTCAGCCCCTGGCTCACCCTCGTGGCTCTCGCGCCCATGCCGCTCGCCAGCATCCTGGTCCAGTACCTCGGCCACAGGATTCACGACCGCTTCGAACGCATCCAGGCCAGCTTCTCCGCCATCTCCTCCCAGGCCCAGGAAAACTACTCCGGCGCCCGCCTCATCCGCGCCTTTGCCCGCGAAGACTCCCAGATCGGCCTCTTCGAAAAACTCAATCGCCAGTACATCTCCCGATCCCTTCGCCTGGTTCAGCTCATGGGCATGCTCTGGCCCACGCTCGAGTTCATCCTCGGCATCTCCATGGTCATCACTCTGCTTGCCGGCGGCCACCTGGTCATCGCCCATCGCATCTCGGTCGGCGATTTTGTCGAGTTCAACACCTACATGATTCTGCTCATCTGGCCCATCATCGCCGTCGGCTGGGTGATCAATCTCTTCCAGCGCGGCACGGCCTCCGTCCAGCGCATCGACGAACTGCTCAAAGCCGAGCCCGCCATCGACGACGCCGCCGCCGATCCCGCCATTCCCCCCGACGCCATCCTCCAGGGCGCCATCGAATTCCGTCACCTCAACTTCCGCTACGGCGAAACAGAAGTGCTCCGCGACATCTCCCTCAATATCCCCGCCGGATCAAGCCTGGCCATCGTCGGCCCCACCGGCTCCGGCAAATCCACCCTCGTCAACCTGCTCTCGCGCCTCTTTGAGGCCCCCCACGGCGCGCTGCTCATCGACGGCCGCCCCGTGCGCGACTATCCGCTCGCGGTGCTGCGCCGCAACATCGGCATGGTGCCCCAGGAGACCTTCCTCTTCAGCGACACCATCCGCGAAAACCTTTCCTTCGGCGCACCCCAAGCCAGCGCCGAGGAGATGCTCGAAGCAGCCGAAGCCGCCCACATCCGCCTCGAATTCGAAGAGTTCCCCCAGGGCTTCGAGACTATGGTCGGCGAGCGCGGCGTCACCCTCTCCGGCGGCCAGAAGCAGCGCGCCGCCATCGCCCGCGCACTCCTCCGCCGCCCCGCCATCCTCATCCTCGACGACGCCCTGGCCAGCGTCGACACCTACACCGAAGAGCGCATCCTCGGCGGCCTCGGCGCCTACACCTCCGCCTCCACCACCATCCTCATCTCCCACCGCGTCTCCACCGTCCGCAACGCCGACCAGATCGCCGTCCTCGACCACGGCAGAATCGTCGAACTCGGCCGCCACGACCAGTTGCTGGCCCTCGACGGCTACTACGCCAGCCTCTACCAGAAACAGCAACTGGAAGAAGAGCTCACCGTCGCAGGCTAAGGCCGCTCAGGCATTCCACCTCGAGCCAACGGCATCCGCGCTGAATTCGTCGCCATCCAGGCCCCCCTGCCTGCGTATGGGCATGGTCATTACCTGCGCCGGGGCGGGGTTCACCTTGGGGTCTTTCGCCACCTGCCGCCACGCGTCCCGCACGTTCCGCACGCAGTCGATCGCGTGCTCGAACTTCTGCCGCGAGGCCGACTGCGAGGCCTGCAATATCTGTGCAAAGATGGTGGCGTAGAACTCGCTCAGCGCCTCGGCCGGCCGCCCCCCCACATCCATGCGCAGCCGCGCCTGCAGGTGGATGATGATGTCCAGGGCCCGCTTCACCGCGGCCCGCCGCCCCGCTTGGTCTCCGCGCTCCACCGCCGCGCTGGCAGAGTAAAGAAAGCGGATGATGCCGTCATAGAGCGCCACCACCAGCTCCACGGCCGAAGCGCTTTCCAGCGCATGTTCCTGATAACTTCCCATCGGTTTCGAACTCCTTAGCCGTTTGTGTTCTGGTCATAGCCGGTGATCGCCGAGTAAAGCTCGTTGACCCCTTCCAGCTGCGTGGGCAGTTGCTGCATGATCTCGTTGGCGCTGTTCAGTTCCGCGGTCAGGCTCGTCTGCTGCGCTGAGATCAGGCTGCTCTCCCGCGAGATGTCCGCATTCAGCGTGGATTCGATGTTGCTGTTGGAGCTTGAGGCAAGCGACAGAACGCCCGTCGCCGAACCTGTGCCCGCATTCGTCAGCATGTTGGAGAAGGTCTGGCCCCAGCCGTTCGCGTTCTGGAAGAACCCCGCCACGGAGCTGTAGTCCGAGTTCAGCACCGAATCCAGGCTGGCGGCGTCGAAGGTCAGCGACCCGTCATTGTTGACGCTGATCCCCATGCCGGTCAGGCTGTTGATGTCCGACGAGTTGGTGTAGTTCAGCGTCGTGTTGGTCAGACCGGTGGTGTCCAGAATGTTCGAGGTCACTTTCAGCGCGCCGGCCGAACCCACGGTTCCAGACGTTAACTGCAGGCTTGACGCACCGGTGGTGCTGTTGGTTACCACCAGAGCCGTCACTCCGATGCCGGCCGCGTTGATGGCGCCGGCCAGCCCGGAAAGGTTGTTGCTTGGAGAACTGCCTGAAGCGGGCGGCACATTGATGGTCTGCGCCGTGCCGCTGCCCACCGCTATCGTCATGGAGCCGGTCAGCGCATCGCTCGCGCCGGCCGCCGTGCCCAACGTGCCCACGTCCGCCGTGGTGCTGGTGTAACCGCCCGTGTCGGAATAGCGCAGCGGCGTGGGAGCGCTGGCGACGATGCTTGAGCTTACGGTCAGCGCCCCATTGGCCCCGGCGGTCTCTGACGTCAGCGTCAGGGTCGACTCTCCGTCGCTGGTTACCACCGCGGCCGTCACCCCGATGTTGGCCGCGTCGATCGCGCTGGCCAGGCCGGAGAGCGTGTTGATGCCGCTGCCGGTGTAGAATGTGCCGGCCGTAGATGTTCCGGCCCCGACCACGATTTTTTCCGCCGTGCCGCTGCCCACCGTGATGGAGATGGAGCCGGACAGCGTCGTATTGCCGTTGGTGGAAATCGAGGTCAGCGTGCCGTTGGGGTTCAGCGTGTTGATCCCGCTCATCAGTTGCTGTTGCAGCAACGACAGCGTCGGAGAGCCGAACAGCGGCTCGGGATTGCCCGAGCTGTCGTTCCCTTCCTGGGTGTTCATGGCGCTGACCAGCGAGTTGTAGTCGGAGACCATTTGATTCACCGTGCTCTCGACATCGGTATTGTCGTTGCCGATCACCACCTGGATTTGCTCGCCATTCGCACTGGGAGCCAGCAACTGGAAGGTCACGCCGGGGATAAGATTGGCCACCGTGTTTGAGGAACTGGTCAGGTTGATGCCGTCCACCGTCATTCGGGCATCCGCGCCCGTCACCGGTGAGGTGTAGGCCAGCGAATTGGTAGTGTCAAGAATGTTGGAGGTCACGGCCAACGTCCCGGCAGTCCCCGCGGTCTTCGACACCAGCGACAAGTTCGAAGACCCATCGCTGTTGGTCACCACCGAAGCCGTAACCCCGATGCTGGCCGTGTTGATGGCCCCGGCCAGCCCGGAGAGCGTGTTGATGCCGCTCCCGGTGTAAAAGGTGTTGACCGCCGGAGAGCTGGGCGCGGCGCCTATAACGACGCTCTCGGTCGTGCCACTGCCCACCGCGATGGAGATGGAGCCGGAAAGCGCATCGTTCGTCGCATTGGCAATCGGAGCCAGAACTCCGCTGGAGTACGACGACCCGGACCCCGCCGTGCCGCTGTAACTCGGGGTTATATTGGTTGTGTTGCTGGCGTCGACGATCGAATTCGCGCTCACAATGATGTTTCCCCCGGCGCCCGAGGTGCCCGAAACCAGACTCAACCGCGAACCCGAGGAATCGGTCAGCACGCTCGCCGTTATTCCCACTCCGGACGCGTTGATGGCCGACGCTAGTCCCGCCAGCGTATTGTCCGATGAGTTCAGCGCGATGGTCTGTCCTTTGCCGCTGCTGCCCACCTGCAGCGTGATGGAACCGGACAGGGTGTCGGAAGCATGGCTGATGGGAGCCAGATAGCCGCTCGAAGTCTCGGCCAGACTGGTCACCGTCACCGTGTGCGTCCCGGCCACCGCCGCACTGCTGGCCGCTGTCAGCGTCAGCACATTGGTGTCCGAACTGGAACCTGTCTTTTCGGACAGAATCCCTTCCAGGTCGGTGAGCGAACTCATGTCGTTCGAAAGCTTCGAAAACAGTGTGCCCAGGCTGGAGATCGCCGTGTCCTGGCTTTGCAATGAAGTCAACTGCGTCTTCCACGGCGTCTCCACATTTTGTAGATTGGCCACGATCTCAGACACCGTCGTGCTCACATCGAATCCCGTCCCGCTGGTCGGCGACCCGAAGCTCAATCCCACTGTGCCCATCGCACACTCCCGCAAGAATTCAAGCAGCCGGAGTACCACTCGGGATAAACCTGCATTGGAAATCTCTTATTGCCTTGAAGGGGCATTCATCGCTGCCGCGAACCTCTCCGGAGTTCCCCCCGGCTCACGCAAAAGAAGGGCGCCCGCGCGGGCGCCCTTCTTTGTTGATTGGCTTTACGCCGGTTAACTCCACCCCAGCGACGAAATCCTATCGCTGGGGACCCCGGTTTACTGCAGCAGCTTGGTTACTTCCTGCTGCATGCTGTTGGCCTGAGCCAGGGCGGCGATGCCGGTCTGGCTCAGGATTTCGTACTTGGACATGTTGGAGGTTGCCGACGCGTAGTCTGTGGCCTGCACCGCGTTTTGCGCCGACTGCACGTTCTCCTGCTGGGTGCTGAGCACCTGGCTAACGGAGTTGAGCGTGTTGATCTGAGCGCCGATGTAGCCGTCCTGCGCCGAAACATCGCTGATGGCCGTGTTGAGATCGCCCAAGGCCGCCTGCGCATCGTTAGCATTGGACAGATCGGTGTTGGACAGCGACTGGCCGGCAGCATCCGCGTAGCTGATGGTCGCCGTGCCGCTGGAGCCGTTGTTATCGGCAACAACGGCAGTGTTCGAGGTATTACCGGTGGTGGTCGTGTCTGTAACCGCGCCGGTCACGCCCACGTTGTAATAGGCTGAGCTGCTTGCTCCCTGAGTGTCTGCTGTTTCATAGATTGTGCCGGCCGTCGTATCGGCAACGGTATTGGTAACAATCGCACCCTGTGAGGAGGCGTTGGTGGAGGTCAACGTCATGAGCGTGCCGGTAGCATAAGTCCTGGAAGTGCCCGATACGCTGGTTGTCACTGAAGCAGTATTCAGCGAAGCCGTGACCCCGAGATTGGATGAGTTGATCGCGGCAGCCAAACCGGTCCACGTCTCCGTACCTGGAGTGATAGTGGTTCCGTCGATCGTAACGCCGCCCGTGAGCACGTCACTGGCATTCGTACCGCCGGCTGCACCAATCTGGGCAATCTGATTCTGGTTGGCAACGTTGATGGAGGAAACGACTCCGGCGCCACCTGTGATTGCAGTTGTGGCGGCGAAGGTATCCGATGCGTTCGCCGAGTAGACGTTGAGGACATCGCCCGCACCGTAATTCGTAGCCCCAACTTCCTCTGCAGCCGAATTGGTCGAAGCTGTAACACCGTAGTTACCAGCATTGATCGTCTGCGCGACCTCGGCCAAGGTCTGCGTGCCATAGGTGGTTGCGGTTGGCGCAACGCCGAGGGCGATTGTGGAGGCGCTTGAACCGAAGGTTAAAACACCACCAGTAAGGTTACCGCCTGTATTCGTAACCGTGCCGACCAGGTTGGTGAACTGGGAGTTGGTAGCGGTCGGTGTGTTGGCCAGAACCAGATCGCCAGCGGCGTGAGCATCCACGAGATTTGCCGAGCTCACGGAATCCTTTGCGTTTGCAGAGGTGAAGGTCAACAGAGAGTTGGCGACATACCCGTTCTGCCAGCCGGAGGTGTTCAGGGTAGCCGTGACGCCATAGTTGGCGGCATTGACCGTGGCAGCCAGGTTGGCCAGAGTGTCAGTCGAGTTGGCAATACCCAGTTGAATGTTATGGGTGGCGCCGTCGGAACCGGTGATAGAGAGAGTCCCGCTCGATAGGTTGCTCGTCGTGCCGGCGCCTACCTGTCCTGCGCGCTCTTCCAGAGTCCCGATAACGCCCGCGCCCTGGGTTCCGGTGCCGATGCCTTGACCGCTGATGATGATGCCGGTGTCGGTGCCGCCACCGCCGGTGGTGTCAGCCGCCGCAGCGCCGGTCACGCCCGCGGTGCCTGCTTGAGCCGCTGTGCCAAAGGTGGCAGTCAGGCCCAGGCCGGAGTTATTGATGGCCTGGATCAAGCCCTGTGCGGTGTTGGCATAGCTGGTGCCCGCGCCCACGGTGATGTTTGCAGAGGCGTTTACTGCCGAGCCGCCCGCGCCCTCGGTCAGATAGTTGGCCGTGATCGTCGTGCTGGCCGTCGCCGCGCCAAGGCTGTCGGTCACAGCCGCATTCTTGCCGCCGCTGGAGAGGTCGACGAATACGTTGTTGGCGCCATTGCTGTATGCCATCACGCCGTTGCTGTCACCCACGTTCGAGGCCGACAGGGTGCGGATGTTCAGGGCGTCGACCGACGAGCCCTGCGATGAAGAGTCACCGGTGTAGATGTTGGTCTTGGAGTTGAAAACCTGCTCCTGGTTGTAGGTGGTGGTGGAGCCGATGTTGGAGACTTCCGACAGGATCGACTGGTACTCCTGGTTTGCGGCCAGGTCCTGGGTCGAGTTGAGGGTGCCGTTCGAGGCTTCGGTAGCCAGCGTCACGGCCCGGTTGAGCAGGCTTGTCACTTGCGAGAGGGCGCCATCGGCGACTTGCAACAGACCTACACCCTCTGTCGCGTTGGTTTGTGATTGGGTGAGGGCTTGCTGGTTGGCCTGCAGGCCGTTGACCAGCGAGAGGCCTGCCGCGTCGTCCGCGCCGGAGTTGATCTTCGAACCGGAAGACAACTGCTGCAGCACGGTAGACAGGCTGTTGTTGGTGTTGTTCAGGTTGTTCTCCGCGTAGACGGCGGAGAGGTTGTTCAAGACACCCAGGGACATGGGGTTCTCCTTGTGGGATGCGTGGATTTACGGCCCTTCCCCGAAAGCGCCCCCACATTTTTTGCTTACCCTGGGTGGCTGTTTCCAGCTCGGGAACCGTCGCATCTGGTCCCTTCTTCGGCCCCGGAGTTATGGACTTTATCCCCCCACCCCGACTGTCCCGCCGGGGACACTTACAACACTTTTGTTCTAATTCTTTAACCTTTCCCGCAGCCCGCCGATAACTCCCGCAAAGGAGTTTCCCAGGGCGATGATCCAACTTACTCGTCTCAACAGCATCCCCATCGTGCTCAACAGCGATCTCATCAAGACCGCCGAAGCTGCCCCGGACACCATGCTCACCCTCATCAACGGTGAGAAGCTGATCGTGCGCGAGACCTGCGCCGAAGTTACCGAGCGGGTGCTCGCCTATCGCGCGCGCCTGCTGGCACAGGTGGCCCGGCGACTGCCCTCCTACGGCGATCTGCAGCGTGTTGTCTCCATCGCCAGCCTCGACGTTGCGGACCAATCAGGCGCCGCGCCACCGCCCCCCCTGCGCAAACCGGACCCCGAACGTTAAGCGAGAAAGAGCCGGCGTCCCGGTACCCGGTTTCTGAAGGAGCGTTTCATGGATAAATCGAGCATTGGCGGAGTTATCCTGGCCATCGCCGGCATTGTCGCCGGCTTGCTCATCGAGGGCGGAAACCTCAGCCAGATCCTGCAGCCCACTGCGGCCCTCATCGTCTTTGGCGGCACCATGGGCGCGGTGCTCCTGCAGTTCCCCCTCAACACCGTCATCGCCGCCTTCCGCAGCCTCGGCCGCGTCTTCGCCGCGCCCCGCAAGCACAACGGCCAGCTTATCCGCCTCATGGTCTCCTTCGCTAACAAGGCCCGCCGCAACGGCGTCGTCTCGCTCGACAGCGACCTGCAGACCATCCAGGACCCGTTCCTCCGCCAATCCCTCATGCTCGCCGTCGATGGCACTGAGCCCAGCGAGTTGCGCAGAATCATGCGCGTCAGCCTCGACTCCACCTGCGAAAGCGATGAACGGCTGCCCGCCGTATTCGAGTCGGCGGGCGGCTTCTCGCCCACCATCGGCATCCTCGGCGCGGTGCTCGGCCTTATTCAGGTCATGCAGCATCTTGACAACATTCAGGAGGTCGGCCGCGGCATCGCCGTGGCCTTCGTCGCCACCATCTACGGGGTCGGTATCGCCAACCTCTTCTTCCTCCCCTTCGCCGGCAAGATGCGCATCCGCATCCGCGACGAACACCTGCGCCGCGAGATGATGCTCGAGGGCGTGATTTCCATTCTCGAGGGCATGAACCCGCGCATGCTCGAGATCAAGCTGGGTGGTTTTATCGATGACTCAACCCGCAACAAGAAGGAGCGCGCCGCATGAATCCCCGCGTCCACAGGAGCCGCGTCAGCCAGGATCGCTGGCTGGTCTCCTACGCCGACTTCATCACCCTCCTGTTCGGCTTTTTTGTCGTCCTTTACGCCTTCGCCAAAGCCGATCAGAAAAAGCAGGTGCAAATCTCCGCCTCCATCGACTCCGCCTTCCGCTCCCTGGGCCTGTTTCCCGACGCCTCGCGCCACCCCTCTAACGCCGCAGACGCCTCCGGCGCAGAAAAGGCGCTCATGCCCATAAATATCGTCATGGGTGAGGATCTTCTCTCTCCCGCCAGGGTCAAGGAGGACCTGGACCATATCCGCCGCGAACTTGAGCAGACGCTCTCCAACCAGGTCGCCTCCCACACCGTGTCCATCAAGATGGGCCGCGACGGGCTGGTCATCAGCCTGCGCGAAGCCGGCTTCTTCGCCTCCGGCTCCGCAACCCCCAGGCCCGAGACTCTCCCCACCCTGCGCCAGATCGCCGCTTCCCTGGGCCGCACCCCCTACGACCTGCGCATCGAGGGCCACACCGACAACGTCCCCATCCACACCCCCGAATTCGACTCCAACTGGGAACTCTCCTCCGCCCGCGCCACCCGCATCGCCCGCATCTTCCTCGACCTCAAGGCCATGCCCCCCGACCGCATCTCCGCCGCCGGCTACGCCGAGTTCCACCCCGTAGCCAGCAATGAAACCGCCGACGGCCGCGCAGAGAATCGCCGCGTCGATCTGGTCGTCCTGCCCCGCACCAAAATCAATCTCTCCGCTCCCGGACCAGCCCCCCGTTCCGGTGCCTGGCGCAAGATCACCGACGACAATTAACCGGCGCGCGTAGAGCCCGCTCCCCCAACTTCACTATCCTCGCGTTTCGTTTCGATATTCGTCTTCTATTCTCTCATTTTCGCTCATATGTTCTCTATTTTTGGATTAACTTGACCATTTAATCAATGTTTTGCTACTATTCTGCTCGAATGCAGGACTGGCTCTAAGTCGTACTTCCAAGAATCCGGTCGCCAGGAATACCCGTGCGCTTCGAGCAGAATCCGGTTTCTCTTGTCCCACGTTTGCCAGGGAAGGTTCGCATGGGAAGGAAGGCGCCGAGGTGATGCCTTCAATCCACGTACGCCGTTCTACGGATGCCCGGAAATCCCTGAGCGGTAATTCAAACGGCCAGACCATGACAGCGGGGAATCCATCCCATCGGCCACCGCGCTGAAAACAGATGAATCCGACGCAACGAACAGAATGAGGCCCAAATGAAAACCAGACTCCTGAGGCTTGTCTTCGGATGTGTGATCGCCATCATGGCGTGCATCCCAATGGCCCTTGGCCAGAGCGTCAATGGCTCCATAACAGGTGAAGTCACTGATCCGACGGGCGCAGTCGTTTCCGGCGCTCACGTCGTAACCCATAACCTCGACACCGGCGTGGATACGTCCACAACCACCAATTCAACCGGCCTCTATCACATCGACTTTCTGCCCATCGGCCACTATCAGTTGAGTGTGCGGGCAGACGGGTTCAACACGGAGACGCTGCCGGCATTCGCATTGGAAGTCCTGCAAACCGCGAACTTCAACGTCAAGCTGGCAGTGGGCAGTTCTGCGACGACCGTCAACGTCTCGGCCGCCGCGCCCATCCTCAACACCACCGACCCCACCCTGGACAGCACCTTCACCGCCAACACCATCTCCAACTTCCCGCTCAACGGCCTGGATTTTTCCGCCCTCACGCTGTACGTTCCCGGCGCCGTGACCACCTACGGAACCGGCGGTCAGACCAGCATCGAACGCAGCACCTATAACTCCGACACCCCCAACTTCGACGGCAACCGCGCCCAGGCGAACAACTACACGCTGGACGGCATCGACATGAACGAGACGTATAACAACCTGATCTCCTACAGTCCCGCGCCGGAAGCGCTCGAAGAGATCCAGGTGATTACGGCGGATTCTCCAACCGACTACGGCAATGTGAACGGCGCCGGCGTGGTCGCGGTGCTGAAGAGCGGAACCAACCGGTTTCACGGTTCGGCTTACGGTTACGTGCAGGATTACCGGTTCGACGCGAACTCCTACGGGAACGGCCAGACATCACCAGTTACCCCCATCAACCCCTATTCCCAGGCGCAGTTCGGGGGCTCCGTGGGCGGACCCATTCTGCACAACAAGCTGTTCTTCTTCGGCGATTACCTGGGATCGCGCCATCACGTTGGCGGATTGGGTCAGGCAAGCTTGATTCCGGACGCCATGCGTAACGGCGACTTCTCGGTCCTGCTGACTGGAACGAGTCCCATCCAGCTCTATGACCCGTTAAATGCCACCACCCCGTTTGCGCCCTATACCAACAACCAGGGCGTTCCGATCACAAATCCGGTCGCCAAATTTCTCTTTGCCAATCCGACACTCTACCCGGATTGCGGCGGCGCCAATCCTGTCACCCCCAGCAACGGCAAATGCCTGCCCCCCAAAGATGGAATCGCGAACAGCAACTACGAGGCCCCATCGCGCAGCTTTAACGCCAACAACCAGGGCGACGTCAAGATCGAATACGACCCCCACGCAAAGGACAAGATTACGGGATTCTATTCCATCTCCCACGCCTATGACGGATCGACCCCGGTTCTGGCCATCAGCTTTCCGGGATTCAATCTCTATCCCACCTGGATCACCGGCCTCAACTGGGTTCGCACCTTTTCCACGTCACTGGTCAACTCGGCGCGTATCGGCTTTACGCGCACCGACTGGAATACAGGATACCCTGAGGATCCAACGGGCGAATTCGGAACCTCGGGCAACACCAAGGTCGGCATCAGCTTCCCCAACCAGAGGTTTAACGGCTTTACCAACCAGGGCCTCAACAACGGCCTCAGCGACGTGGGCACAACGGCTTACAATGGCGGCGTAATCGACAACACCTACAGCTACATCGACAGCCTGACCTGGCAGCGCGGAAGGCACTACATCAGCATGGGTATTGAAGCCCGCCGCTACCAGAACAACTACCCCACCGGCAACAACGACGGCTACCTCGGTTCGCTGAACTACTCCGGCGAATTCACCTCGAATGGCGCCGGCTCCAGCGGCTACGGACCCGCGGATTTTGTGCTCGACCGCGTCCAATCCGGCGGCGTAACTCTGTCCAGCGTCAACGTCGGGCAGCGCCAATGGCGCACGGCCGGCTTTGCGCAGGATAACTTCAAGGTGTCCCCCAATCTGACGCTGGTCTTCGGCGTCCGTTACGAGTTCGACGAGCCCTGGGTCGAAGAGCAGGACAGAACCGGAAACATCGATCTCACCACCGGGCAGATTCTCTATGCCGGCCACATTCCAGCGGCCGCTCTGCTTCCCGACTCCGGTCTACAGGGATCGGGCCTGTGCGCCAACCTGGCCTGCTACCAGCCCAACTACCGGCAGTGGATGCCGCACATCGGCTTTGCCTATCAACTGAACGACCGCTTTGTGGTGCGCGGCGGCTACGGCGCCACCAGCTTCTTCGAAGGCAATTCGTTCAATCAGCGCCTCACCGCCATTGCGCCCTTCCTGCAGGCGGCCGGCTTCTCGGTAGCCAGCCCAACGCCTGGAGCCGTGTCCACGCCCAACACCGCCGAGGAGGGCTTCACCGCCTCCGACACCTCCGTTCAGTACAGCAGTTCCAACAACGGTTACACCGCCTATCCGCAGAATATCCAGCCGGCCTATGTGCAGGAGTTCAACTTGACGCTGGAATACGCGCTCACCCGCACCATGTCGGTGCAGGCCGGCTACCTGGGTGAGACGGGCCAGCACATTGAAGACTACGGCAACGTAAATCAGTACACAGTGAACGGCGATCAGACCTCGGCCCCGTTCTACAACAGCCCGTACATCGGCGCCACCGTGACCAACACTGACCCCACATCTGACTCCGCGCTGGGCGTGGGCGGCTCCGGCGGCCTGCTGATCACTGAGTCGCGCGCCATGATGAACTACAACGCGCTCCAGGTGGTGCTCCGCCAGCGCCTCCATCATGGTCTGGAGTTCACCGCCAACTACACCTGGGGCAAGGCCATGACCAACAGCCTCGGCAACTACTCCTTGAACGTAAGCGGCTATGGCAGTGCCGGAGCTTTCGAGAACTATTACAACAGCGGCGCCAGCGACGGCCCGGCAGGCTACGACATCAAGCACAACTTCTCCGGCACCGGCGTATACGCTCTGCCGGTCGGTCGCGGCAAGGAGTACTTCTCGTCGGCCAGCCGGGTGCTCGACGAAGTCATTGGCGGCTGGAAAGTCTCTACCGCCGGCATCGTCTACTCCGGCTTCCCGCAGACCATTTTGGGCGGATCCACCAACTCCAACAGCTACGGACCCAACCGCGTCAACCAGTACCGCAAGCTGAATGTCCGCGGCCGCAGCCTGGGGAACTGGTTCGGCACCGATCCTTCGGCTGTTCCCTGCTTGACGGCGGGAGTGGACGATGGCACCTGCGCCTTTGGAGTGCCCGCCAACAACGCCTTCGGCACCTCCCACAACGGCGCCGTGCGCGGCCCCGGCTACCTCAACGTGGATATGTCGGCCTTCAAGGACTTCCACATCATCGGCGAACACAGCATCGGTTTCCGCTTCGATGCCTTCAACGCCTTCAACATCGTCAGCAACGGCAATCCGGACACCGGCATTGGCGATACAAACTTCGGCAATGTCTCCCTGCAAGGCACACGCTCGGTCGAGCGCCACCTGCAGTTCTCCGCCAAGTACACCTTCTAATTTGAGGGCTGCCGCATATCATCGCGGCAGCCGCACTTACCGGGCCTTCACGCTTCGCGGCCCTGGCCGGATGCAACGATGATCGGCGGGACCACGATTTTTTGAATGGGACGCAGTCACATGGACCTTGAAGTGTGTATCGATTCCGTGGAGTCTGCGATCGCGGCTGAGCGCGGTGGCGCAAAACGCGTTGAACTCTGCTCCGATCTGCTCGAAGGCGGCATCACCCCCGGCGCTGGATTGATCGCCTCCGTCCGCCGCCGCGTTACCATCGATCTGTTCGTCATGATTCGCCCCCGTGGCGGCGACTTCTGTTATACCGATCTCGAATTCGAGGTCATGCGGGAGGAGATCGGCCATGCGCGTCGTCTCGGCGCCGACGGCATCGTCCTCGGCATCTTGGACCAGCAAGGTCGCGTCGATGTCGCCCGCACGCGACACTTGGTCGACCTTGCCCGCCCCCTGCCGGTCACCTTTCACCGCGCCATCGACATGACGCCCGATCTGCCCGCGGCCCTGCAGGATGTGCTTGCCACGGGCGCAACCCGCATCCTCACCTCCGGCGGCGCGCCGGACGTCGCCCGCGGCATCGACGCCATCGCCCACATGGTTCAGGCCGCCAATGGGTGCATCGCCATCATGCCCGGCGGCGGCATCTCACCCGATAATATCGTCGCCATCGCTGAGTCTACCGGCGCCACGGAGTTCCATTCCAGCGTCAGGACCGCCTTCCCCAGCCCGGTTCGCTTTCGCAAGCAGGGTTTAGCCATGGGCGACCTCCGCGATCGCGAATACCGCCGCTTTTCCGTGCGCGAAGAGAACGTGCGCGCCCTGGTGCGCACCCTCGAGCGCGTTTCCGCCGAGCAGGTCGGCGCGCGCTTCGGCTAAGCCGCGGCTGCGCTCTGCGCATCTTGACAAAAGAATCCCAGCCGGCGTGAGTCGAATGTAAAATGCGTAGGGAACCGTCGTCTTGGCTCCAGAACTCCCATGTCGACAAAGACAGATCAACGCGCGAAGAGAATCCTCCAGGTGCTGTTGCGCCACGGCAACACCTCCGTCGATGAGTTGGCCGCCCAGCTTGACGCCTCCGCGGCCAGCGTCCGCCGCGACCTCACCCGCCTTGAGCAGCGTGGCCTCGTCCACCGTACTCACGGCGGCGCCAAGCTCGCCGGCCAGACCCAGTACGAGCCCTTCCGCTTCGACTCTTCCTTTCAGGAGCGCGAAGGACGCTTTGCCGAGGAGAAGCGCCGTATCGGCTTGGCCGCCGCGGAGTTGATCCGCGAACATGAAACCGTGGGCTTCACCGCCGGAACCACAACCACCCAGGTCGCCCGCTGCATCCGTCACCGCAGCGGCATCAACATCATCACCAATGCCGTAAATATCGGCATGGAGTTGAACCACCAGGCCGCCTTGAATGTCACCCTCACCGGTGGAACCATGCGCTGGGCGGGCGCCTTCTCTCTCACCGGCCCCACCGCCATGGAGATGTTGAGCGGAGTCTTTCTCGACAAGGCCTTCATCGGCGCCTGCGGCGTCGATGTCAGGCGCGGCGCCACCACCATTGAGCCCGACGAAGCCGCTGTCTTTCGCGCCATGGCCCGCCAGGCCAAGCAGGTCATCGTGGTCGCCGATTCCAGTAAGATCGCCATGGTAAGTCCCGCCCTCATCTGCCCCGTCGCCGACATCGACATTCTTATCACCGATTCCGGAATCACCTCCGACGCCCTCGCCGGTTTCAAAGCCAACGGCATCCAGGTGCTTGTTGTATGAAACTACTCAGGCGATGGAAACCGGCAATTCGTCGCGTTGCGCCCGCGGAGTGTGCCACGACTCGAGTTTCAATCCGCAATGTCTTCATAGACAAAGGAAAGGTCCACCGATGAGTGCGAGCTGTAACAAAGGCATGATCCTCAGATTGTTATGGCCTCTTCTGGCCGCGTCCGTGCTCTCTGCGCAATCTGTGCCCGGCAACCCCGGCAATACGATTTTCCAGATCGGAAAGTTTGATCGCTCCTCTGCCGAGTTTGCCTCCGGTAACCCCGTGCGGAACGTCGATTTCATCGTCTCTCAAAGCGATCCTGCGAAAGATTGGTTCGCTGCGCAGCCGGCCGTCCTCAGCGCCGCGCAACAGCCGGGGGAAGCGGCCATCGCTTCTGCACCCCGATCCATCACCTTCTCGCTCGAGGGGCCGCCGGCGGATAACTATCGACTCCATATTGCCTTGCTGGTTGAGACTCCCAGCCTGCCGGCTTTGAAAGCCGACATCAATGGCAAGGTCGGCATCTTTTACCTTCATCCCAAGCTTGACTACAGCAACGGTGACCCAGGAAGCTCTTCTTTCAACCCTGTATACTCCGCCGCGGACGTTGAGTTTACATTTCGTGGCAGTTATCTGCATAAGGGCCCCAACAAGATAGCGTTCCAGGTGGTCGAAGAGGCCGAAGAAGCCGTTCCCGAAGCCGGATTGAATTACGACGCCATTGAGCTCGACAGTGTCCCGCCCAACGCACCTTCCGAAGTCTTCTCTGCGCAACTTGAACCCACTGTCTTTTACCAGCGCCAGAACGGCGAATTGCTGGAAAGCGTTGAAACATTCATCCGCCACTCCGGGCGGCTTGAGCCGGGAAGTAAGGCAGATTTGACCGTCGCCCCAAGGAGTTATCATGCCGAACTTCATGGTAACTATGATTTCGGCGAGGAGAAGGTCCAGTTCCTGGTTCACGAGTTTCAGCCCCGAACCGAGGCTCAACTGACCGTGCAGATCGATGGCCGGGAGCAACATTACACGCAATTGATCGATCCCGCTAAACAGTGGACCGTCTATATCGTCCCCCATATCCATGTCGATGTCGGCTATTCCGATTACCAGGCCAAGGTCGCAGCCATTCAGAGCCGCACCATCGACGAAGCGATGGACATGACCGCAAAGCACCCTGACTTTCGCTTCAGTCTGGATGGAGAGTGGGATCTTCAGCAATTTCTTCAGACGCGTTCCGCCGCCCAGCAGCAGCGAGCCATTGCCGCCATTCAAAAGAAACAGTTGTTCGTTCCCGCCCAATACGCCAGTCTGCTCACCGGCATCCCCACGGCGGAAACTCTGATTCGCTCCTTGTATCCAGGCGCCAACTTCAGCAGAATACACAACACGCCATTCGACTACGCCAATATCACCGACGTTCCCTCCTACTCCTGGTCCTATGCTTCCATCCTTGCGGCCGCCGGGCTGCACTATCTGGCCGCTGCCAGCAACAACTACCGCGCTCCCGTATTGTTGCAAGGACGTCTCAATGAGAACTCGCCGACGTGGTGGACGGGGCCGGACGGCAAGCGGGTGTTGCTGTGGTACTCACGCCACTACCACCAGACAAGGAGTTTATTCGGCCTGCCTCCGATCCCCTCTGCGGGACACGACACCCTGCCGCTTTTTCTTCAAATGTACGCAGGCGCCAGTTACCATGCCAATGCCGTAATCCTTTATGGCACACAGGTAGAGAACACGGACCTGTTTCCTCAGCAGGCAGAGCTGGCGCACGAATGGAACGCCACTTATGCGTATCCGCGCTTGCAATACTCTGGCTTTCACGAGGCGCTCCAGGAAATCGAGAAGCAGTTTGGCGATAACATCCCCACGATCCGCGGGGATGGCGGCCCGTATTGGGAGGACGGCGCAGCTGCCGATGCTTACTACCTGGCCATGGAGCGTTGGAACGAAGCACGAGGACAAACGGCGGAGAAGCTTGCCACGCTGGCATCGCTGGTGAATCCTCTCCTCAAGACAGATGCCGCCGAGTTGGATCGCATGTGGACGGATATGGTGCTGATGGATGAGCACACGTGGGACTCTTACAACAGCGTCTCCGATCCAACGAGCATGGAGGCTGTCGATCAGCTTGCGGTGAAGGAGCAGCTTGCTGTGAACGCCGCAGGCCGCGTGGACTTTGTCGCCCGGCGCAGCATGGCGAACCTGGCGGATGCTGTTCCGGCCGGCCCGGGAAGCTTGATTGTCTTTAACAGCCTGAACTGGAAACGAAGTGGAGCGGCCTTCGTCGATCTGGACAAAGGCCAGGAGATTGTCGATGTATCCACCGATCAACCGGTGCCTTTCGAGATCCTCGGCGCCGGAAGCGAATTCTATCACGTTCGTTTTGTAGCCCAGGAGGTCCCGCCGGTTGGTTACAAGGTCTATCTCATGCGGCAAGCGCAGAAAGCAGCGCCAATCCCTGCGGCAGAAAAACGCTCATCAATCGAAAGTCTCTACTATAAGGTGCTGCTTGATCCCGCAACCGGCGCGGTCCGCAGCATCTACGACAAACAGTTGCGCCGTGAGCTTGTAAGCCAGGATAGCCCATATCGTTTTGGAGAGTATCTCTACGTTACCGGGGGCGATAAGGCTCCGAACACGATCCTTGAATATAGCCATGTCTACCCAAAGGCGGATCTGGCAATCCACCCCCCGCAAAACGGAAAGATCATCTCTCTGACGCGCGCTCCCGACGGAGAAGTAGCGCACATGCAAAGCGAGAATCTGAACACCCCTTCCATTCGGTCTGAAATTCGCCTCTTCGACCGCGAAAAGAAGATTGAATTCGTTGAAGACGTCGACAAGAAGCAGGTCGAGAGCAAGGAGGCAGTTTACTTTGCTTTCCCGTTTGCCGTCAGCCAGCCTCAGTTTCAGTATGAGATCCAGAACGGTGTCGTCGACCCCGCGAAAGATATGTATTCAGGTGCGGGTCACGAATGGTTTTCCGTGCAACACTGGGTTTCAGTCCAGCAGGACGGGGTATCGGCAAGCGTCTTCCCCCTCGACGCGCCCTTGGTTACGCTGGGCGATATCAACCGCGGCGAGTGGCCGGTTGAATTCGGCATGCGTCCCGGAACCATCTTCTCCTATGTAATGAACAACTATTGGGATACGAACTATCGTGCCGGTCAAGGAGGGCATTTCCGCTTTCACTATGTGATTACCAGCGCGCCTTCGACCAGCGCATCCGATTTGAGCCGTATGGGATGGGAAGAGATTACTCCATTGGAAACGGACGTTGTTACAACCCAGGACAAGGCGGTAACTCTTTCAGCTCAGAATCAACCTCATGACGAAATGCAGCCGTCCAGCGTGCCGGCGGATGCCAACTGTTCGCAGCACCTTGATGGCAAGCAGGAAAGCTTTTTGGACATAAGAGATCCCAACGTCCTACTGGAAACATGGAAGCCTGCCGAGGATGAGAATGGGACCATCCTGCGCTTTCTCGACTTTGGCGGCGCGGAGCGGACCGTGACCGTCCGGATTCCATGCCTGCATCTGGATCGTATAAGTCAAACGGATGCTGTGGAACGGGGTCAAACGGCAATATCGGTGGTCGGAGACAATCAATTTGATTTCACCCTCCATCCGCATGAGATAGTGACAATACGATTAGTGGGAGGACGCAAATAGCCCATGACAGCCATCAATTCCACGCCCTTGTCCGCAGATGCCTCCGCGAAACACCGTTACAACATCTTTCTCCTCCTGGTTGCCGGCCTCGGTGGCCTGCTCTACGGCATCGACGTGGGCATCATCGGTGGCGCGCTGCCCTACCTCGAAGCAACCTCGCGCCTCACCGCCGCGCAGCTTTCTGTCATCGTCGCGGCTGTGCTGCTAGGCAGCGTCTTCTCCACCTTATTCGCCGGCATACTCGCTGACTGGATGGGCCGCAAACCGCTGATGGTCCTCAGCGGCGTCTCCTTCGTCCTCAGCATCCCCGTGATTGCCCTCTCGCAAGGCTATGGTCCTCTGTTCTTCGGCCGTCTCCTGCAAGGCATCAGCGGCGGCCTGATCGGCGTCGTCGTCCCTCTCTATCTCGCCGAGTGCCTGGCCGCATCCAGCCGCGGCAAGGGCACCGCGATCTTTCAGTGGCTCCTCACCCTTGGCATTGTGGCCGCGGCCCTGGTCGGCATCTATTTCAGCTACCGCGTCCAGGCGGTTTCTCTCGCCTCCGACGCCGCCACTCTCTTCGCCTTCAAGAATCAGGCGTGGCGCCGCATCTTCTGGGTCTCGCTTCCTCCCGGCGTCCTCTTCGTTCTCGGCAGCCTCATGGTCAGTGAGTCGCCGCGCTGGCTCTTCCGCCGTGGCAAGAAAGAGCAGGCCTACGCAGCCTTGCTGCGCTCCCGCTCTGCCGAACAAGCCGGCCTCGAGTTGCGCGAGATGGAAGAGACAGTGCACCTGGCCCAGCAGAAGCTTTCCCCAGGCAAGCGCGTGCGGGAATCGCTCTTGCAGCGCAAGTACGTGATCCCCTTCATGCTGGCTCTCGTCATCCTCGCCTGCAACACCGCCACCGGCATCAATTCCATCATCGGATACAACGCCGGCATTCTCCTGCAATCCGGCCTTTCCGATCTCCATGCCCACTGGGGCTATGTCATTTTCACCATCGTCAATTTCCTCATGACCATGGTCGGCATGGTGCTGGTGGATCGCAAGGGGCGCAGGTTCCTGTTCATCGTTGGCACCAGTGGCATCATCATTTCCCTGATCGGTGTCGGCATCCTCTTTCTGCGTACCGAAAAGCTCAGCATCGATGCCCGCAGCCAGGTTCAATCCATGGTCGGGGCCGATCAGGAACTCACGCTGCGCTTCGATCAGGCGCAGGCAAGCCATCTGCTTGCCGCCAGCGGCGACACCGCCAGGCAAATTGAAAGCAATCGCGCCTCCCTGGCCATCATTTACTCCTACGGCGATTTCACCGCCGCCACCAGCTTTGTGCGCTCTGACGACACGGCCGCCGTCCCCATTCAGATCACCCGCGAAAGCTGCGTGCCCGCCAACAAGGTTGAAGCGTTTTTCAAAAACCCGTTCGCCGACCTCGACGCCGCCCGGTCCGCCCCTCTCAAAATCCAAAAAGCCGTTGTCGGCCAGGTTCCCGACGCAAACCACGGCTGGTTGGTCGCCCTCGGCCTCTATCTCTTCATGGCCTTCTATGCCTTCGGTCCCGGCGTTTGCGTCTGGCTCGCCTTGTCGGAGCTGATGCCCACTCGAATCCGCTCCAACGGCATGAGCATCGCCCTGGTCATCAATCAGCTCGTTTCCACCGTCCTCGCCGGAATCTTTCTGCCCTTCGTCAGCAAGTACGGCTACTCGTCCATGTTCTTTCTCTTCGCATGTTTCACCGTCGTTTACTTCATCACCGTGGCCTTCTTCCTGCCCGAAACCAAAGGCAAGACCCTGGAAGAAATCGAAGCCCATTTTGCAGGCAAAGCAACCGCTTGAACTCGCTGGAAGAGTACATTCTTCTTGCGCCCAGTATCTCCATCGGAGACCCATGAAACGATTCCTTCTTTTGCTCTCGCTCGTTCTTGCTGCTGCCCCTTGCCTGCGCGCAGCTCCGGTCGCGCTCTTCTACCTGACCAGCAATCCCGACTCCATCCGTTCGTTCCTCGCCCACTCCTCGCAGATTGATCTGCTGGTGCCCACCTGGTATCAGCTGGACGAAAATGGCCTGGTCACCGGCGCTCCCGATCCAACCGTGCTCAAGCGGGCCCACGACGACAAGGTTGCCGTCATGCCCATCCTGGCCATGTTTAACAAGAAGGGCTTCCACACGCTGGCCACCAATCCCGCCGCTCAGGCCATCATGAACGAAGCCATGATCCGCGAGTGCAAACTTCACGGCTACACCGGCTTTCAGTTTGACTTCGAGAACGTCGACTGGACCGATCACGACCTCTTGACGGCGCTCGTCAAAACTTCAGCGGAGGCCATGCACAATGCCGGCCTGCAGTTAACCATTGCCACCGTGCCCAATGCACCGGGCTACCCCGGCCAGGGCGCGTTTGCCAAGTGGATCTACACTGATTGGCGCGGTGCCTATGACATCGCCGCCCTCGCCAAGTACGTCGATCTCGTCTGCCTCATGACTTACGATCAACACACCCGCTGGACCATGCCCGGACCCGTCGCCGGCTGGGACTGGACCGTCGACAATCTCAACTACGCCCTCCGGACCGTCCCCAAGGAAAAGCTCTCTCTCGGCATTCCCCTCTACGGCTACCACTGGTACACCGGCGCTCCCACCAAGGACTCCGCCACCGGCAACGAAAAGCCAAACCCCACCGCCGACTACATCGGCGTCCCCAACGCCCTGCAACTCGCCGAGGCCTACGGCGGCAAGATCCAGTGGGACGCTGAAGACCACAGCGCATACTTCTACTTCTATCGCGACCAGATGCGCGAATGGATCTTCTTCACCGATCTGCGCACCTTCAAGGACCGCTACGAACTCGTTCAGAAAAATGGCATTCAGGGCTTCTGCTCCTGGGTTCTCGGCGAAGAAGACCCCGAAATCTGGAAGTTCCTTCCTCAGCGCCACTAACACTGCCACGAGCAAAGTATAACTGGAGAGTTATAAATGAACTCTTTCCGCAATCGATCAACAATCTCCGCGCTCACTCTCTTCCTCATCGCCTCGCTCGCCTCGGCGCAAAGCTTCCCCGACGTCAAACCGTCTCCGCAACAAATCGCCTGGCAGGACCTCGAATTCGGCGTCATCATCCACTTCTCCACCAACACCTTCCTCGATCGCGAATGGGGCGACGGCACGGCCGACCCTTCCGTCTTCAATCCCACTCAATTCGATCCCGAGCAGTGGATGAAAGCCATTCGCGACTCCGGCGCAAAATATGTTGTGCTCGTCGCCAAGCATCATGATGGTTTCTGCCTCTGGCCAACGGATCAAACCGCGTACAGCGTCAAGTCCAGCCCCTGGAAAGGCGGCAAAGGCGATGTGGTCGGCGATGTCGCCCGCGCCGCGCGCAAATACGGTCTCCAATTCGGCGTCTATCTCTCTCCCTGGGACCGCCACGAACCCAGATACAAGAACTCCGCGGCTTACGACGAATACTACCAGGCCGAGTTATCTGAACTCGCATCGAATTACGGCGACCTCGTCGAATTCTGGCTCGACGGCGCAGGCAGCGCCGGCCATGTTTATAACTTCGCAAAGATCGTCGAAACTCTGCGCACTTACCAGCCCAACACCATCGTCTTCGCTGACACCGGTCTCTTCGAATACGGCGACGCCCGCTGGGTAGGCACCGAAAACGGACGCGTCCCTTACGAAAACTGGAACGTCATCGACCGTCACGGCTATCTCCGCTGGCGTCCTGTCGAAGCCGACACGCCCTTGCGCAACCAGCACTGGTTCTGGCATCCCGACGATGAAGCCTCCCTCAAGAGCCTCAACGAACTGCTCACCACCTACGATCAAACCGCCGGCCGCGGCGCTCAGTTGATGCTCGGCCTCGCTCCCGACTGCCGCGGCCTCCTGCCCGACAGCGACGTCGCCCGCCTCCAGGAATTCGGCCGAGCGCTCCGCGACCGCTACGCCCACAACCTCGCCCTCGCCCACGCGCCGGCTTCCCCTGAAGTCTCCGCCGCGCTCGACGGCAACCCCGATACCTTCTGGACCGCGCCCGCCGGCTCCCGTCACTCCAGCCTCGAAGTCAACTTCCCCAAGCCCATCACCTTCAACCGCGCACTCACCATGGAGTGGCTCAACGCCGGCCAGCGCATTCAGAAATACTCTATCGACGTCTGGACGGGAACCGCCTGGAAGACCGTCGCCGCCGCCCAGGCCATCGGCCACAAGAAGATCGACGTCTTGCCGCCCGTCACCGCCGCCCGCGTCCGCCTCAACATTCTTTCCAGCACCGATGCCGCGGCCATTCGCGAGTTCCAGCTCTACAACGTCGAGGAAACGAAGTGAACTCCCGTCGCCACGGGCGCAAACCTGATGCCATGCAGGTCGCGGAGCGCATCAAAGTCGCAAAACCCCTCCAACCGTTATCCTGAACACAGCCGTGACCACCCCCAATCCTCCCACCGCCGACTCGCTCTTCCAGCGTGGCCTTGACCTGCTTGCAGGCGGCTCGCCTGCTGAAGCGGCCCAGGCCTTTCGCGCCGCCATCGCCGCCGATCCGGCGCACATTGAAGCCCACCACGGCCTCATTCGCGCCCTGCGCGACGCCGGCCAACTCAACCAGTCCGTCGCCGCCGCCATGGCGCTCACCGTCCTCACCCCGGATGACCCGCTCGCCCACACCGCGCTCTCCATCTCCCTGCAGCACGCCGGCCATGTTCCCCAGGCTGAAGCCGCCGCCGCCCGCGCCCGCATCCTCGAGTGGAAGCTGCAGCTCCAATCCCCGCCTGCCGAGGATTCCCTGCCGTGAAGCCCCGCCAACGGCCCAGTCCCGCGCAGCGCCTGCGCAACATGCACGGTTTGCTTGAGCAAGCTTACGGCCCCCAGCACTGGTGGCCGGCCGAAACTCCCTTTGAAGTCATTCTCGGCGCCTATCTCACCCAGAACACCGCCTGGAAGGCCGTCGAGCGTTCGCTTGCCAACCTCCGCCAGGCCGGCGCGCTCACCCTCGATGGCCTCCGCTCCATCGCTCTCGAAGACTTGCAGAATCTCATTCGCCCCTCCGGCTTTCACACCCGCAAGGCCCCCGCGCTCAAGGCTTTTGTCGCCATGCTCGACCGGGAGTTCTCCAGTTCGCTCGACGTGTTCGCGGCCTCGCCCACGGCCACCCTCCGTCCCCGCCTGCTCGCTCTGCCCGGCGTAGGCCCTGAGACCGCCGACGCCATCCTGCTCTACGCCCTCAACCATCCCGTCCCCGTGGCCGACGAGTATCTCCGCCGCGTCGCCTTGCGCCATCGGCTCCTCGCGCCCCCACCCGGCCCCGCAGGCTATGACTCTCTCGTCGATCTCACCCGCCAGGCCTTCGCCGTCGATCCCTCAGTCAGCTCTTCGCGCCTCTTCAATCAGTTCCACGCCCTCACGGTAGCCGTGGGCAAGGCGCACTGCGCCAGAACGCCTCACTGCACCGGCTGTCCCCTCGCCGCCGATCTTCAGTTCGTGACCCCTGCTGTCGTAAAGGATGCAAAGCGCAAGTGACACCGGGAACCATCTGCCTGGGCAGGTACCGCGACATCCTCCCACACGCGGCGCAGGCGCTTTCGACCATGCGGCTGTCGCCTGAAACCCGGTAACTTTGGCCCTCGGGACATAAACGCAGCCCCCCTGCTGGGATTTTCCATTAACCCTCGGCCAAATGCTGACGATGAACTACCTGTACTGCTTGTTCAGGCGGGCGGTGACGCTCTGGGCTTGCTGGTCGACGGCTTCCGCGAGACTATCGACTTCATGCGCAAGCCCTTGTCCGTCCTTCTCCCCGGCCGGTGCGCCTGGAACGCCCCGGCCCTCATGAGGGATAAGTCCGTGCCAGTCAGGAGCTTTCATGGCCATGACAATCCTCGTCGTCGATGACTCGGTCACCATGCTGATGAGCCTCAAGACAAGCCTGGCTATGAACGGCTTTCAAGTGGAAACGGCCAACCATGGCCAGGCAGCGCTCGACAAGTTGAAATCGGGAATCAAGCCCAACCTCATCCTCACCGATATCAACATGCCCGTCATGGGCGGCATGGAGTTCATCGGGAAAGTCCGCGCCCTGCCAGGCTTTCGCTTCATTCCCATTTTGACCCTGACCACCGAAAGTGAAACCGCCAAACGCGACGAGGGAAAACGCCTCGGCGCCACAGGCTGGCTGGTCAAGCCCGTCGCTGGAGACGACCTGGTCAAAGTCATCAAGAAGGTGTTGCCGGGAGCGTAACGAAATGGCGTCTGCAGCGTATTCAAGACTTGAAACGATCTCTCCCCCGCAAGCCCGTCCCAACGGTGCCGGGGAAGACGATGTCGAGCCCAATTCCAAGCCGCGGCTGATCAAGGCCCGCAACCGGCTGCTCGGCGAGACGGCGATCAGACTCATTCTCAACCTGCTCTTCTATCTGTTCCTGTCCCATATGCTGGGCCCTGTTCTCACTCCCTATCGGAGCCAGGTCGGCTGGCTGTATCTCTTCCTCGTCTTCATCCCTATGCTGGCGGGCCAATGGCACGAATGGGGCCAGGCCCGTCGCGGTATTGCCGACCTCGGGGTTGTGGGGACATTAAGTAAATCCCAACTCGCGAATGTGATGGCGCGACGCGGCTCGATGCAAACCGAATTGTGCGACTCCAAGCCCTACATCGACGTCATGCACGGGCAGATCGGCGATTCCCTGGCCGAATCCGAACGCGAGGTCGTCGAGGTGATCGAGCAGATCGGTCTCCTGATTGAAAAGTCCAACCAGCAGAGGGAGCACATCGCTCGATCCATTCGGAGCGGCAGGGAGTTGACGGAAAGCACCCGCATGCGCGTCGAAAACAACAAGCAGATCATCGCCGCCATCGAGATGCAGCTGGAGACGCAAACCGAGGAGTTCAGGAATAACTTTGGGCGTATTGAAGGTCTCGCCGGCGATGTGCGCGCGCTGACGCCGCTGATTAAAGTCATCACCTCCATCGCCCAGCAGACCAGCCTCCTCGCCCTGAATGCCGAGATCGAGGCAGCGCGGGCAGGCAGCGCCGGCCGCGGCTTTTCCGTGGTGGCCTTTGAGGTCCGCAAACTGGCCGTGCTCTCCACCAAAGCCGCCGCCGACATTGCCGGAAAGATCAATGCAACCTGCAAGAGAGTGGACGAAGAGATGACCGACGCTCTTGCCTCGCTCGAACAGCACGAGGCAAGCACCGCGATGAGTCACCTGGTGACCGACCTGAGTGAAATGCAGCGCGAATTCTGTAAAAACGGCGAATTGCTTCTGGAAGTCATCACCGAAGTGGATGCCAACTACGAGCAGAGCGTCAACCGGTTAACCCAAGCCTTGGGACACATCCAGTTCCAGGACGTGATGCGCCAGAGAATGGAGCACGTCCAGGAGGCGCTGGTGGAGATGCGCGAACACATGCAAACCATGGCTGAAAGGGCGGTCGATTTCGTCTGGGACGGGAACTTCGATCCTACCTTCAAGCAAATCCTCGCCGCTCATCTCGATCGCTACAGGATGGCCAGCCAGACCCTCACCCACCATGCGGTTGCTGGCGGCGCATCGGACCAAGACCACAGCCGTCCAGCCATCGAACTATTCTGACCCCTCCTCCGGAGTTTTCTCTTGACAAACCCCGACCGCTCTCGATACCGTTAGTTCGGTATTTGAACAAAATACCGTCCGCACCTGAAGCCTAACGGCCCCCGCTCGTTCCCTGGCGCCGATTCACGCTCCACCCAACCCGCTTCGCCCCCGCAAGCGAAAGGAGCAGGATGCAAACCCATTCGAGACGAACCTTCGTTGTCGGGGCGGCCCTCGCCGCCACTGCCTGTGCTGCGCGCCCCCTCTTCGGCCGCTCTCAGGCAGCGAAATCCCCCTTCCGGATCTCCGTCATCAACGATGAGATCTCCCCGGACTTCGACCACGTCTGCTCCGTTGTTTCCCGTGATTTCGGCCTCAACTGGATCGAACTCCGCTCCATGTGGGGCAAGAACACCATGGACCTGAGCGACGCCCAGATCGCTGAAGCAAAGAAAATCCTCGCCAAATACAACCTCCAGGTCACCGACATCGCCAGCCCCCTCTTCAAAACCGACTGGCCCGGCGCGCCCCGCTCGCCCTATGGTTCCAAGGGCGACATGCACGGCGCCGTCGAAGTCGCCTTCAAGCACCAGGACGAACTTCTCGACCGCGCCATCTCTCTCGCCAAACAGTTCAACACCGGCAAAGTCCGCTGCTTCGACTTCTGGCGCCTCGACGATGTTGCCCCCTATCGCGACGCCATCGACGAGAAGCTCCGCTCCGCCGCCGAAATCGCCGGCAAGCAAGACATTCTTCTCGTCCTGGAGAACGAATTCGAATGCAACACCGCCACCGGCCGCGAGGCCGCCCGCACCCTCAGCGCCATCCCGTCGCCCCATCTCGCGCTCAATTGGGACCCCGCCAACGCCGTCATGCGGGGCGAGCTCGACGCCTTCCCCGCTGCCTGGGAAACTCTGCCCAAGAATCGCGTTCACCACTGCCACGTCAAGAACGCCGTAAAGAACGCAGACGGCAAAATTGAGTGGTCGCCTGTCGGCAAGGGATTCATTGACTGGACGGCCCAGTTCCGCGCCCTCCAACAAATCGGCTATCGCGACGCCGTCAGCCTCGAGACCCACTGGCACGGCGCCGCAACCCCTGAAGAATCCACCCGCATCAGTTGGGCCGGCATGAAGCAAGCACTCAAAGACTCCGGCGCCCTTTAGCCATGCGGGCCAAAGGATGCCTCGCAATCTCAACTTCAATCGAACGGCCCTCGCCGTCGTTGCTTTGATGGAGATACAAATTGGTTACTCGACGTGAATTCCTCGATACCCTTGCGGTTGGCGCGGCAGGAATGGCCATCGCATCCACCGCCAAGAGCTACGCTCAGATTCTCGGCTCCAACGATCGCCTCAACTTTGCGGTCATCGGCCTGAATGGTCGCGCCTACGCGCATCTTTCCGCGCTCAAGGCCAACAAGGACGCCGCCCGCATCTCCCACGTCTGCGATGTGGACTCGAACACCCTCAAGAAGTTTGCCGCCGAGGCCGAGCGCGAGCTTGGCTATGCGCCCGCCACCGACAAAGACTTTCGCGCCATCCTTCAGTTGAAGGACGTGGACGCCATCACCATCGCCACTCCCGACCACTGGCACGCTCCCATGGCCATCGCCGGTCTGCAGGCGGACAAGCACGTCTATGTCGAAAAACCGTGCAGCCACAATCCCGCCGAGGGAGCTCTGCTGGTTCAGGCTCAACTGAAGTATGGAAAGCTCGTCCAGATGGGCAGCCAGCAGCGCTCATCCCCCCACACCATTGAGGTCGTCGACAAAATCCACAATGGCCTCATCGGCCGTGCCTACTACGCCAAAGCCTGGTACAGCAACACCAGAAAGTCCATCGGAATCGGCAAGGAAGCGCCCGTGCCGCCGCAACTCGATTGGGATCTCTGGCAGGGTCCCGCGCCCCGCAGACCCTATAAGGACAATGTGCAGCCCTATAACTGGCATTGGTTCAAGATCTATGGCACCGGCGAAACTCTCAACAACGGCACGCATGAAGTCGATGTCTGCCGCTGGGCTCTCGGCGTCGACTTTCCGCTCCGCGTCGCCTCCTCCGGCGGAAGATATCACTTCAAGGACGACTGGCAGTTTTATGACACCCTGATCGCCAGCTTTGAATATGAAGACAAGCTCCTCTCCTGGGAGGGAAAGTGCTGCCAGGGAATGAAGTTCTACGGTCGCGACCGCGGCTCCGCCATCATGGGAACCACCGGCTCCGTCGTCGTCGATCGCGGCGGCTATGAACTCTACGATCTCAAGGGAAGCAAGACCGGCGAAGTCAAGGCCGGCAAGGCTGCCGCGTCCTCTGACCTTCTCGGCCGCGACTCCATGACCGATGCCCACTTTGCCAACTTCATCGCCGCCATCTGCCACGGTGACAAGCTCAACGCTCCTGTCTCCATCGGCAACGTCGCCGTCACCATGCTTCAACTCTCCAACATCTCCTGGGAACTGAACCGGACCCTCGCTCTCGACACCGCGGACGGCAAGGTCCTCCACGACCCGGAAGCCATGAAGATGTGGGGCCGCGAATACGAAAAAGGCTGGGCGCCACACCTATAACTTGAGGTCTGGCCGATCCGAAATATCGTCCAACACCCAACCGTTGTTAGGAACACCCGAGGAGTCTCACCCCGATGAAACAAACCTTCTCACGTCGCAGCTTCGTTCAATCCGGCGCGCTCCTTGCCGCGGCATGTGCCGCGCCCGGCGCAATTCCCTCTTTCGCTCAACCGTCGCAGGCCGCCGGAAAGCCATCGCCCGTTCATCTGGGCCTGGCCAGTTACACCTTCCGTAACTTCACCCGCGCCCAGTTGATCGGTTTCATGAAGCAGCTCAACCTCACCGCGTTGAATGCCAAGGATGTCAAGGATCACCTTCCCATGGACCCCGCGGAAGAGGCAAAGGCGCTCGCCGACTATGCCGCCGCGGGCATCGCGCTCCATGCCGCCGGAGCCATTTACTTTCCCAAGGACGAAGACGCCGATATCCGCGCCAAGTTTGAGTACTGCAAGCGCGCCGGCATCTCCGTCATCGTCGCCGGCGACCCCACCCCTGAAACGCTGCCCCGCCTTGACAAGTTCGTCAAGGAGTACGACATTCGCATCGCCATCCACAACCACGGCCCGGAGGATAAGGTGTGGCCTTCCCCGCTCGATGTGCTCAAGGCGGTAAAGAATCTCGACCCCCGCATGGGTTGCTGCATCGATATCGGCCACGCTGTGCGCGCCGGCACTGACATCGTTCAGGCCATTCACGAAGTCGGACCGCGCCTCTTCAACATGCACTTCAAGGACCTGACAAGCTTCGAAAGCAAGGAAAGCCAGGTAGCCGTAGGTGAAGGCATCATGCCCATACGCGAGATCTTTGAAACCCTCATCAAGACAAACTACAAGGGCTTCGTCGATCTCGAATATGAGATACACGGCGACGATCCCATGCCCGGCGTCATCGAATCCTTTGCCTATATGCGCGGCGTTTTGTCCGGCATGGGCTATCGAACCCAAGGCTGAGCTACGTTGTCTTTTTGCGCAATCTTGCTATGCAGACCGCAAGCAACCATCGCGGCGCAGAGCATTCTTTGAGTTTTCGCAGTCTGCCGTCAAGCGCCCACGCGTGCGGTCTTGCCTCATCAGCGGCCAGGCCGCACCGCTCCCCGGCGAAAGGTCGGAGTTAGTGCCATGCTGATCCATGAAGATCGTTTGTTTCCCGCCGAACCTGGGGCGCGAACCATCGCCAGGGCGCTCTACACGCACATCAAGACGTTGCCCCTCGTCAGCCCGCACGGCCATACGCAGGCCGCATGGTTTGCGAAGAACGAGCCTTTTCCCGACCCCGCAAAGCTCTTCGTACAGCCCGACCACTACGTCTTCCGCATGCTCTACAGCCAGGGCGTTTCCCTCGAAGACCTCGAAATCGGCCAGCCCGAGCTCAAGGACCCGCGCAAGGTTTGGCGCATCTTTGCCAGCCATTACTATCTCTTCCGCGGAACCCCAACGCGCATGTGGCTCGATTTTGCCTTTCACGAGCTATTTGGCCTGAGTGAGCGCCTTTCAGAAGCCACGGCCGACCTTTACTTCGACACCATCTCTGCAAAACTCCGCGCGCCGGAGTTTTTGCCCCGCGCCCTTTACAAGCGTTTCAATCTTGAAGTCCTCGCCACCACCGATTCCCCCCTCGACTCACTGGCCGATCACAAGGCCATCCGCGATTCGAACTGGAAGGCGCGCATCCTGCCCACCTTCCGTCCTGACCCCGTCGTCGATCCGGAGTTTGATGGCTTTCTCGATAACATCCGCCTGTTAGGCGAGCAGACCGGCGAAGACACCGCTGTCTGGACCGGCTACCTCAACGCCCTCCGCATTGCCCGCGCCCGCTTCCACTCGCTCGGCTGCAAGGCCACCGACCACGGCCATCCCACCGCGCAAACCGCTGACCTTTCCACCGCCGAGGCCACAGATCTCTTCCGCCGCATACTCGCCGGCAACGCCGTTGCTCAGCAGCAGGAGCTCTTCCGCGCCCAGATGCTCACTGAAATGGCCCAGATGAGTCTTGAAGACGGCCTGGTCATGCAGATTCACCCCGGCAGCGTGCGCAACCACAACCGCAAACTTCATCAGCTTTACGGTCGCGACGTGGGCGCCGACATCCCCAGGCCCACTAACTATGTCGACGCGCTGCGCCCCTTGCTCGACCGCTTCGGCAATGAGCGCAACCTCACCATCATTCTTTTCACCCTCGACGAATCCACTTACAGCCGCGAGTTAGCGCCCTTGGCCGGCCACTATCCCTGCCTGCGCCTCGGTCCCCCCTGGTGGTTTAGCGACAGCCCTGAGGGTATGTTGCGTTTTCGCGAGCAGGCGACGGAGACGGCAGGCTTCTATAACACCGTCGGCTTCAACGACGACACCCGCGCCTTTCTTTCCATACCCGCCCGCCACGATGTCGCGCGGCGCATGGACTGCGCATTCCTGGCCAAACTTGTCGCCGAACACCGCCTCGCCGAAGACGAAGCCTTCGACGTAGCGCATGCCCTCGCCTACGACTTGGTAAAGCAGGCCTATCGCCTGTAAGGAGAGCAACGATGGCTGACAGAATAGGTCCCGCCACAGAGGCCGAAGAGGAATTGTCTCCTGGCGCACCTGTTGGCCGCGTGCGCTGGACCATCTGCGCCATGCTCTTTGTCGCTACTTCCATCAACTACATGGATCGCCAGGTCATTGCCATCCTCAAGCCCACCCTCGAGCGCACCATCGGCATGACGGAAGTGGACTTTGGTTACATCGTGGGCGCCTTTACCATCGCCTATGCGCTCGGCCTGCTCGCCGCGGGGCGGTTCGTCGATAGAGTCGGCACACGCATCGGTTACATGGTCATCATGGCCGTCTGGAGCCTCTCGGCCATGGGCCACGCTCTGGCCAACACGGTGCTTGAGTTCGGCATTGCGCGCTTTTCTCTCGGCCTCGGCGAATCCGGTAACTTCCCCGCGGCCATCAAAACTACGGCCGAGTGGTTCCCACAGAGCGAGCGCTCACTGGCCACAGGGGTCTTCAATTCCGGCGCCAATGTGGGCGTGGTCCTGGCCTCCCTCATCGTGCCGTGGGTAACTCTGCGCTATGGGTGGCACGCCGCTTTTCTGGTTACCGGCGCCTTCAGCGCGCTCTGGATTCTCTGGTGGTTCCGTAACTACCGCAAACCCACTGACCACCCCACGCTCACCGGCGCAGAACTGCGGTTCATCTACCAGGAAGCGGCCGAGCAGATGGGCCCCTCCACGCCGTGGGTCAAATTGCTGGGTTACCGCCAGACCTGGGGATTTGCCATCGGCAAATTTCTCACCGATCCCATCTGGTGGTTCTATCTTTTCTGGCTACCCTCGTTCTTCAGCGCACGGTTTCATCTGAACCTCTCCCATCTGGGCTTGCCGCTGATCCTGGTCTATAACGCCTCGACCGTTGGCAGCGTCGGCGGAGGCTGGCTGCCTGCGCCCTTCCAACGTTTGGGGCTCTCGGCAACGCACGCGCGGCTTGGGGCCATGCTTCTCTGCGCCTGCCTCGTGGTGCCCGTCTTCTTGATCAACTACCTCCACTCCGAGTGGGCAGCCATCGGACTGCTCAGCCTGGCCGCGGCTGCCCACCAGGGCTGGTCCGCCAACCTCTTCACCACGGCTTCGGATATGTTTCCCCGTAGCGCCGTCGGTTCGGTCACCGGCATCGGCGGCATGGCCGGATCGGTCGGCGGCTTCCTGCTGGCCACCTTTGCCGGTTACATTCTCCAGTTTACCCACAGCTATGCAAGCCTCTTTGCCATTGCGGCCAGCGCATACCTCGTGGCCCTGGCCGTCCTGCACATCCTTGCACCGGGGCTGAAGAAAGTGGAGTTTGCCGTATGAGCCTCTACTGCGCCACAGGCAGTATCGAAACCGATCTATCTCCCCGGCAGTTACAAAACTTGCTCGCGGAAGCGCTCGCGCAACTTGGTCCGCGCAACCGTGTGCTCGTCGTCCCTCCCGACCAGAGCCGTGAGCACTCCCGCGCCGGCGAACTCACCTCCTATGCGTGGCAATACTATGGCGACCGGCTCAAGGCCGTTCTTCCCGCTCTCGGCACCCACACCGCCATGCGCCCGGACCAGATCGCGCACATGTTCGGCGATGTACCGCAGAATCTCTTCCGCATCCACAATTGGCGCACCGATGTCGAAACCCTCGGCGAAGTTCCCTCCACTTTCATCCACGAACAATCCGAAGGCAAGCTGAGTTATGCGTGGCCCGCGCAGGTCAATCGTCTTATCTCTCAAGGTAACTTCGATCTTATCCTCTCCATCGGCCAGGTCGTACCCCATGAAGTAATCGGCATGGCCAATTACACCAAGAACATCCTGGTCGGCACGGGCGGCCGCGAGGGCATCAACCGCAGCCACTACCTCGGCGCCGTCTACGGCATGGAGCGCATCATGGGCCGTGCGGAAAACCCCGTGCGCTCGGTGCTCAATTACGCCTCCGATCGTTTCCTCCGCCATCTGCCCATCGTCTACGTTCTAACCGTCGTCGCATTCCGCGCGGAAGGCGGCCTCGCCGTGCGCGGTCTCTTCATCGGCGATGATGCCGAGTGTTTTCACCTCGCCGCCGACCTTAGCCTCAAGGTCAACTTTGAAATCCTCGACACACCCCTCAAAAAGGCCGTTGTCTATCTCGACCCCGGCGAGTTTCACTCCACCTGGCTCGGCAACAAGGCCGTCTATCGCACCCGCATGGCGCTGGCCGACAGCGCCAACCTCATCATTCTCGCCCCCGGCGTAAAGGATTTTGGCGAAGACCAAATCATCGACGCATTGATCCGCAAATACGGCTATCGCGGCACTCCGGCAACCCTCGCCGCAGTCAAAGCCAACGCCGATCTGGCCCACGATCTCAGTGCCGCCGCCCATCTCATCCATGGCTCGTCCGAAGGCCGCTTCAACATTACCTGGTGCCCCGGACACCTCACCCGGCAGGAGGTGGAAAGCGTCGGCTTCAACTATGCCGATCTCAACACCATGCTCCAGCGCTACGATCCCGAAAAGCTCACCCACGGCTACAACCAGGTCGACGGCGAAGACATATTCTTCATCGCCAATCCGGGATTGGGCCTCTGGGCACACCGCAGCCGCCTCTGAAATGGGGGAAACTTGTGACCACGCAGCTTCTTAGTCTTGAAGGCAAACTCGCAGTAGTAACCGGCGGCACCTCCGGCATCGGCCGCGCCCTCTCGCTCGGCCTTGCCGACGCCGGCGCTGATGTTATCGCCACCGCGCGCCGCCAGTTGCAGGTTGACGAAACCGCCGCCGAAATCGAACTCCACTGCCGCCAAACCCTGCGCCTTACCTCCGACGTATGCGACCGCGCCTCACTCGTACATCTCCTCGACGCCGCGATCCAACGCTTCGGTAAAGTCGACATCCTCATCAACTGCGCCGGAAGAATCAAGCGCGCCCCGACGCTTTCCTTCTCCGAAGAAGAGTGGACCTCCATCCTCGACACCAATCTTACTGGAACCCTTCGCGCCTGCCAGGTCTTCGGCAGGCACATGCTGGAGCGCGGCTACGGCCGCATCGTCAACATCGCCTCCCTCAACAGCTTTGTTGCTCTCAGTGAAGTGGCCGCCTACGCAGCCAGCAAGGCCGGCGTAGCCTCGCTCACGCGTTCGCTCGCCGTCGAGTGGTCGAAGAAAGGCGTTACGGTCAACGCCATTGCCCCCGGCGTCTTTCGCACTGACCTGAATGCAAACCTGCTCGACAGCACGCCCCGCGGCCAGGAACTTCTGATGCGCACACCCATGGGCCGCTTCGGCAAGACCGAAGAACTCGTGGGAGCGGCCATCTATCTCGCCTCCGATGCCGCATCCTTCGTAACCGGACAAGCACTGGTTGTCGACGGTGGTTTCCTCGCCAGCGGCGTAAACCAATAAACTCGTACTAGCCATTTCAGTGGGATTTCGGAGACTCTATGCCAGACACATCGTGTGATATCGGCCTGATCGGCCTCGCTGTCATGGGACAGAATCTTGTCCTCAACATGAACGACCACGGCTTCAAGGTTGCCGTCTTCAATCGCACAGTCTCCAAGGTAGACGACTTCCTGGCCAACGAAGCAAAAGGCACGCAGGTCGTCGGAGCCCACTCCATCGAAGACTTTGTCGGCCTGCTCAAGCGCCCGCGCCGCGTCATGCTGATGGTCAAGGCCGGCGACATCGTTGATCAAATGATCGGCCATGTCCTGCCTTACCTTGAAGCCGGCGACATTGTCATCGACGGCGGTAACTCGCTCTTCACTGACTCCAACCGCCGCACCAAAGACCTCGCCGCAAAAGGCATCCTCTTCATCGGCACCGGCGTCTCGGGCGGCGAAGAAGGCGCGCGCTTCGGTCCCTCCATCATGCCCGGTGGCAATCCCGCCGCGTGGCCCCACGTGAAGGATATCTTTCAAGCCATCGCCGCCAAGGTCGAGGACGGAACCCCCTGCTGCGACTGGGTTGGCGAGGACGGCGCCGGCCATTACGTCAAGATGGTCCACAACGGCATCGAATATGGCGACATGCAACTCATCTGTGAAGCCTACGATCTCCTCCAGCGCGGCCTGGGACTCACCGCCGATGACTTGCATCAGGTCTTCACTGACTGGAACACGGGCGAGCTCGACAGTTACCTCGTCGAGATATCAAGCCATATCTTTGCCAGTAAAGACGAAGATGGCCAACCCATCGTCGATAAGATTCTCGACACCGCCGGCCAGAAAGGCACCGGCAAGTGGACGGTCTTCAGCTCCCTCGATCTCGGCCAGCCTGTAACTCTCATCGTCGAGTCGGTCTTCGCGCGCTGTCTGTCGGCGCTCAAGGAAGAGCGCGTCGCCGCGTCTAAGATCCTTGAGGGCCCCGCCGCCAAGGCCGTCGCAGACCGCGCCGCGTTCATTGAAGATGTCCGTTGCGCCCTCTACTGCTCCAAGATCGTCTCCTACACGCAGGGTTACATGCTCCTCCGGGCCGCCGCTAAAGAAAATGGCTGGAACCTCAACATGGGCGGCATCGCGCTCATGTGGCGCGGCGGATGCATCATTCGCAGCCGCTTCCTGGGCAAGATCAAAGAGGCATTCGACAAAAATCCGCACATCGACAACCTGCTGCTCGATAGCTTCTTCTCAGCCGCTCTCAACGACTATCAAGCCTCTTGGCGCAAGGCGATCGTTCACGCTGTCGAGCTCGGTGTGCCCACCCCGGCCTTCTCCACCGCACTCGCCTTCTTTGACGGCTATCGCACTGCGCGCCTGCCCGCCAATCTCCTTCAAGCGCAACGCGACTACTTCGGCGCGCACACCTATGAGCGCATCGACCGCCCGCGCGGCCAGTTCTTCCACTCCAACTGGACGGGCCGCGGTGGCCGCGTTTCGTCCTCCACCTATAACGTCTAGTTATCTGACCACTGCGCGCGGCTCTGCAATGAAACTACTTTTGCCGCCGCCAACAAATCGCTCTTGCATCCACCCCGGGGGCCAGGACCTCTCGTTGGCGTGGACCTAACATCAGGTTTGTAAGGTGTCGAACATGCTGGACAAACTGGAGATTCGCTCTAACTCGCCGGCGTCGCGCTTCTCCTTTACCAACAACCTCAGTGCGTCGAACAAAATACCTCGCCAGATCAATCGCAACCTCATATTCAACCAGATCCGCACCCGCCAACCCATCTCTCGTGCGGATTTGGCACGCGTCTCCGGCCTTCAGAGGAGCACCGTCTCCCTCATCGTCGAGGAGTTGCTCGCCGAACGATGGATCGTTGAGGGATCGACGGGGCGCCTTCCCCGTGGCCGAAGACCCACTTTTCTGAACGTGAACAGTCAGCGCGGCGTGCTTGCATTGGATATCCATCCTTCTCAAACCACGCTGGCCGTAACGGACTTGGGCGGCAGTATCCTCGCGCAAGAACTCATCGTGCTCCCGGCCAATCCCCAAAAGGTGATCGGCGCCATCGTCAGCGCAATTCGAAAGATGATCGCCGCCAATAAGGACCGCTCTTTCGACGGCATTGGCATAAGTCTGCCGGGCCGCCTCGACCTTCGTCTCGATAAGTCCAAACACGGAACTTCCATCTTCGCGCCCAACATCAACTGGCCCATTGGACGCATCAAGTCCCGCGTCGAACAGGCCACTTGCCTGCCCGTCTTTGTGGACAACGTCGCCAACGCCTGCGCATTGTCCGAGGTGTGGTTCGGCAACAGCGACGGCATGCATGATCTTGTTGTGGTCAACGTGTCGGAAGGATTGGGCACAGGCATCTTTGCCAACGGCCGCATCCTTCGCGGGGAAGGCGGCTCGGCCGGCGAATTCGGCCATGTGCAGGTGGACCCCAATGGACTGCCCTGCGCCTGCGGAAGCACGGGATGCTGGGAAACTGTAGCCTCCAATCGCGCTGGGATGCGTTACTACACTGAAATCGCCAACAAGCCCTCGCCTCCCTTTGAGGACCTTCTCAAGTTAGCCGAGGCCGAGGACCCTGCAGCCAAACAGGCGATCGATCGAATGTGCGCCGCCCTCGGTCGCGGCATGCATATGATCGCCTCCGCTCTGGCGCCTTCCGAAATCATAGTCGTGGGTGACATCACAACGCTTTGGCACCTGGCAGGCCCCTTGATTGAAACAGCGATGCGGCGGAATCCATTGGTGAGAGTTCCCCGGCTTCGGCCCGCTCAAGAGGGCAACAAGGCGCGATTGCGTAGCGCTGTGGCTCTGGTCATGCATGAGTATTTACTCTGAGAACAGCAACCCGCCGCTGCCCCCTTATCCGGTGGGATGCACTACCAGAGCTCGCAATTGAAGGAGGAGTCCATGCGTATCTGTTTCTTATTGAAAGTCCGCCCGGAAAAAGTGGAAGAATACAGAGCGCGACACACCCGCGTATGGCCTGAGATGCTCGATGCTCTGCGCCAGACCGGCTGGCGCAATTACTCGTTATTCTTGAGGCCCGACGGCCTTCTCGTCGGCTATCTCGAGACAGATGACTTTGAACAATCCTGCGCCGCCATGAAGAACCATCCCATCAACGCGCGATGGCAGGCGGAGATGTCGCCATTCTTTGAAGCGCTCGGCGAAGGCGCGGCGGATGATAACATGTTCCAACTTGAAGAAGTCTTTCATCTCGATTGAGATAAGCTGCGGGCGGAAGGCAAGGACTCATTCTCAGGCGCCCATCCATGTGCTTGCAAGGATTTGCGTTCGGCGCCCCTTGAAATACACTAACGCTTGACCAATCGCTTCCAGGAGGATGTCTCCGTGAAATCGTTCAACTCCATCCGTCGTGACTTTCTGCGCACCGGAAGCCTCGGCATCGCGGCTGCCGCCATCCCCGCCTCTTCTCTTGCGGCCTCGGCCCAGAACGGTGCCGCGACCGCTGCCGCAGCGCAGGGCATCTTTGATGTTCGCAAATACGGCGCCACGGGCGACGGCAAGACGCTTGACAGCGACGCCGTCAACCGCGCCATCGAAGCCGCGGTAGCCGCGGGTGGCGGGGTCGTTGTCTTTCCTGCGGGCTCGTATCTTTGCTTTTCCATTCACCTCAAGAGCCAGGTGCACCTCCATCTGCTTCAGGGCAGCGCGATCGTGGCTGCCGACTCACCGCTCCCCGGTGAGCAGACCGGCTATCGCGGCGGCGTCTACGATGCTGCCGAGCCCAAGACAGGATGGGACGCCTATCAGGATTACGGCCATAACCACTGGCATAACTCCCTCCTGTGGGGCGAAGATATTCACGACTTAAGCATCACCGGTCCCGGCCTCATATGGGGCAAAGGGCTCTCCAACGGCCGGGGAAGAAAAGACGACGGTGCTCCTTTTGTCGCCGAGCAGCCGGGCGTGGGCAACAAGGCCATCGCGCTCAAGAACTGCCACAACGTCCTGTTGCGCGACTTCTCCATTCTCAAGGGCGGCCACTTCGGCCTTCTGCTCACCGGCGTCGATAACCTGACCATTGACAATCTCATCATCGATACCGATCGCGACGGCATGGATATCGATTGCTGCCAGAACGTGCGCGTCTCCAACTGCACCGTCAACTCGCCCTGGGATGACGGCATCTGCCCGAAATCCAGTTATGCACTCGGTTACGCGCGGCCCACACGAAACCTCACAATCTCTAACTGCTTCGTAACTGGGAGTTATGAGCTGGGCTCGGTGCTGGACGGAACTTTCAAGAAGTTCGCACGGGATTTTCGCGTGCCGCGCACCGGCCGCATCAAATGTGGCACGGAATCCAATGGCGGCTTTATTAACATCGCCATCTCCAACTGCGTATTCGAAGGCTGCCAGGGTTTAGCGCTGGAATCGGTCGATGGCGCTCTGCTTGAGGACATCGCCATCACCAACACCACCATGCGCGATCTCGTGTCCGGCCCCATCTTCATGCGCCTGGGCTCGCGGCTGCGCGGTCCTAAGGAAAGCACAAAGGTGGGCACTCTCAAGCGCATCCTGATTGACAATCTCACCTGTTACAACGCACCGCAAAAGATCAGCTCCATTCTCAGCGGTATTCCGGGCTTCTCCATCGAAGACGTGAAGCTCTCCAACATTTATATTGAGACGGTTGGCGGCGAGCCGTCTGAGGCTGCCCCCGTGCAACCCCCGGAGTTTGAAAGCAAGTATCCGGAGCCGGGGATGTTCGGACCCATGCCGGCGTTCGGCTTCTTCCTGCGCCATGTCCGCAATGTGGAAATGAGCCACGTCGAGATTGCCACCACCACGCCCGACGCGCGTCCCGCGTTTTACCTGGCCGATGTCCAGCGCGCTGATTTCTTCGCCGTCACGGCTCCCCGCGGCGCTGAGGGCGCATTCGCACTGCACGACGTGAAGGACCTGCGCATCGGCTGGAGCCGCGCTGCCTCAGATGCCACCCTCGCCAGCATCGATAACAAGACGCTGTAAACGCCGCGGAAGGCCGGCCGGGATGATCCGGAAAATGCCGCAAATCCGCGCTGAAATGAGGCCCAGATGAAAATCCCAATCGCACTCGCTCTTGCAGCCAGCGCGTATCCTGGTAATCTGACTCTTGAAAAGCAGCAGGCTCTCTGAGGAAAATCATGGCGAACCTCGGCAAATTCTCGATCGGAGTGGGCGACCGTTTCGCCCATCAGGCCAAAGCCCAACTTGAAGCATGCATCCTCGCCTCCCAGGCAGGCGTCGATGTCATCCCCGTCTGGAACAAGTCCAATCGCGAGCACACCATCATCGGCTCTGAGCCCGCGTCCGTCCGCGCCGCGGCCGATGCCGCTGTCAACGATCTCGGCTGGAAGCTCCCTTACTTCTGCGACGCTGACCACATCAACCTCTCCACCGTTGAACGTTTCCTTCCGTCCTGCGACTTCTACACCATCGACGTGGCCGACTATATCGGCAAAACCGCCGAGCCGTCCTCGATCGACCGCTTCGTCGGCCATCACTCCGAACTCCTCGGCGCCATCCGCATGGAAGCCGCCGCGCAAAGCATCGACATTACCCCTGAGCTACTTCGCCGCACCGCCGCCAAGTTCCTCTTCGCCGTTCAGGAAGCAGGCAAGATCTACCGCAAAATCGAAGCGGCCAAAGGCAACGGCTCATTCATCCCCGAAGTCTCCATGGACGAGACCGATTCCGCACAGACACCAGCCGAGTTACTCATCATCCTCGCCGCCATTGCCGATGAAGCTATCCCCATCCAGACCATCGCCCCCAAATTCAGTGGCCGCTTCAACAAGGGCGTCGACTACGTCGGCGACCCCGCCCAATTTGCCCACGAGATGGCCCTCGACATGGCCGCCATCCAACACGCCGTCGCCGCCTACGGACTGCCCTCCAACCTCAAGCTCAGCGTCCACTCCGGCAGCGACAAATTCTCTATCTATCCCGCCATCCACGCGGCCATCCGGCAGTTTTCTGCCGGCGTCCATCTCAAAACCGCCGGCACCACGTGGCTGGAAGAAGTCATCGGCCTCGCCGAAGCCGGCGGCGAAGGTCTCGCCCTCGCCAAAGAGATTTACGCCCAGGCCTTCGCCCACTCCGCCGAGTTATGCGCGCCTTACGCAACGGTCATCGATATCGACCCCGCCAAACTCCCTGCCCCCGTTGAAGTCGCCCACTGGTCCTCCGCGCAATTCACCGCCGCCCTGCGCCACGACCCCGGCTCCCCCGCCTACAACCCCAGCCTCCGCCAGTTACTCCACGTCGGGTTCAAAGTCGCTGCACAGTTAGGCCAGCGCTATCTCGACTTACTCGACGCCAATCGGGAAGTTATCGCGAAAAATGTAACTCATAACCTCTACGATCGCCATATCGCCCCCGTCTTTTTCGGGCCAGCGGCAAACCAAACTCCATAACACCTCACCCCCGCAAACCACAGGGAGAAGCCCTTGATCCTCGACTCTTTTCGACTCACCGGCAAGAACGCGCTCGTCACCGGCTCATCCCGCGGAATGGGCGCCGCCATCGCCGTCGCCCTCGCCGAAGCGGGCGCGAACGTCGCCCTCCACGCCTCGCAATCCGTTCCATTCGCCGTCGTTCAAAGCGTGGCTCAAACCGGTGTCCGCCACGTCGAGCTCGCCGCCGATCTCCGCCATCCCGACCGCTGCCCCCAACTCATCGATCAAGCCATCGCCGCCCTCGGCTCCATCGACATTCTCGTCAACAACGCAGGCATCACCCGCCGCTCCCCGGCCGTCGACTACTCGCCCGCCGACTGGGACGAAGTCCTCGCCACCAATCTCACCAGTGTCTTTCGCCTCTGCCAGTGCGCCGCCCGCCCCATGCTCGCCCGGAGCTCCGGCAAAATCGTCAACATCGCCTCCCTGCTCAGCTTTCAAGGTGGCATCATCGTCCCCGCCTATGCCGCCGCCAAGGGCGCCGTCGCCCAACTCACCAAGGCCCTCGCCAACGAGTGGGCTGCCCACGGCGTCCAGGTCAATGCCATCGCCCCCGGCTACATAGCCACCGACCTCACCGAAGCCCTCCAAAACGACCCCACCCGCTCCCGCCAGATCCTCGAGCGCATTCCCGCCGCCCGCTGGGGCTCGCCTCAGGATGTAGCCGGAGCCGCCGTCTTCCTCGCCTCCCCAGCGAGCGACTACATCAACGGCCACATCCTCGTGGTCGACGGCGGATGGCTCGCCAGGTAGCCGCAGGCAAAGACCCAAAGAATCCTGTGCGATTCGGAGCAAAGCGGCTGGCAGGCCGGAGTTTGAACCCCGGCGGAATTCGCGCTCAAACCTGAGGGGACTCGCTCAAAACCGGTAACGCAGCGCCAGTTGCATCAGCCGTGGCGGCATGGCGCTTACCGCCTGTCCATAGCTCCCGCTGGAGATATTCCCTTCCACCGATGCCGGCCCGAAAAACTGTGCGTGGTTGAACACGTTGAAGGCCTCGGCGCGAAACTCAATGCTGCTCCCATCAGCAAACTGTGCTGTCTTCTTGAACGTCGCGTCCAGATTCTCCAGGCCGGGTCCGGAGAAAAACCGCCGCCGTGCGTTGCCCATTGTTCCCAACGCGGGCAGCGTCAACTGCGCAGCGTCGAAAATCGAAGTCCCACCTCGCGGATTGGTGTGGACCGAAAGCGTCTTGCCGCTCCAGTTCGGCGTGTCCACGCCATTGTTATTGATCCCGTTGGGAATCGTGCCCAGCAGCGACGTGTCGTTGTTGTTGAGCAGTGTCACCGGCAACCCGGAGGTGAAGCGCGCAATCCCCGCTAACCCCCAACCTGCGACAAACCAGTTCATCCGTCCTCCGTCCTTCGGTCCGGGAAGGCTGTACTGGAAGCTGGTCACCAGGTTCCGCCGCAAATCGAATGCTGAAAGCGCGCGGCTCAACGACGGGTTCACCGGATTTACCGGCTCCGGCAATCCCGCGGACTGGTCGATCGACTTCGAGTACGTGTAGCTGGCCAGCAGATCCAGCCCATGCGTGCTGCCCTTGATCGAGGCTTCCAGTGCGTTGTAATTGGCGTTGGCAATGGTGCGTTGCTGTTCCACGCTCCCAAACGCCGGTCCGAACTGGGTGCGCGCCGCCTGTTCGTTGAATGGTCCGCACAGTGCCGCGCCCAGCGAAAGGCACAGCGTCGGATCGGCCGCATTCGCCTCTTCCAGCACCAGCAGGTGGTGCGACGAAGTCCCTACATAACTCACCGCCGCCAGCGCTCCCGTGCCCAACTGCCGCTCCATGCTGGCCATCCAGTGCTGCGCATACGGAGTCACATCCCTGGGGTCAACCGCCGGAATCCCCACCAGTGGCTCAAACTGGCTCCAGTCGACGCTCGCGTTCGGATCTGACCGGCTGGCCCCATACGCTACCTTTTGCAGCGGGAACCGCTGCCCCGCGTTCGCGCCCGTAGCCGCCACGGTAAAGGGCGACTCGAACAGCGGCGGCGCGGCAGAGGTGTAGGTATAGCCATACGGCGGGTTGGCGCTCATGATCCCCGCCGACAGCCCTTCGTAAGCTGTATAGAAAATCCCGTAGCCCGCGCGCAGGCTCGTCCGTCCCGGCACACCCGCAAGTGCCCGCAACCAGGGTCTGCTCAAGGCCGGCGAGTAAGCCACTCCCGCCCGCGGCGCAAAGTCGTTCCGCGCCGCAGCCAGCGACGCAGGCACGCCGGGATCGCCCGGAAACACCAGCCCTGGTGGCGCGCCCGGAAACACCTGCGACTGCTCGCCCTTCACCAGCGTCTGTAACTGGTTATACTTCTCGCGCCACGGCCGTATCCGGTCCCACCGCACCCCATAGTTCACCGTCAGTTCGCTTGTGGCCTTCCAACTGTCCTGCGCAAACGCCGCCATGTACACGTTGCGGTTGTAAAAGCTGCTCGCCTGCCCCTGCGTATAACTCGACGTAACTCCCAGAAGAAAGTCGGCAAAGTCCACCCCCGTCTCCGACCCATTGAACGCAAAGCTCCCGTTGAAGATCACATCCGGGTGCGTATCGATTTGGCTGACGTGAAATTCTCCCCCGGCCTTCAGTCCGTGCTTGCCCAGAATGCGCGAGAATGCATCGCTGACCTCGTAGACGTTCTCCGCCTGCACCAGCGCCGTCGTATCCACGCCCATCGTGAAGTCGTTGAAGGCAACGTTCTCGATTCCCTCCGTCGCAGGCTTCAGCGCAACGATCCCGCTAAACCCCTTCGACACCAGCGACGGCCCCACCCCGCCCTTCGGCTGCCCCACCGCGTTCGCGTTGCGCATATAACTCGTGTGAAACTCGTTCAGCGTCGCCTGCCCGAAGGTCGCCGCGTGCCCCAGGCTCACCAGTTGCGCCAGACCATTGGAAGTCGCGTCGAATCCCGGCACGCTCGCCCCGCCCGTCCCCGTCGGATAAGGATTGTCCAGCGCGTACCGGTCCACAAAGTAGTACGCCGTCAGTGTCCCCTTGCCGTGCGTCCAGTCCCCGCGCAGCGCGCCCTTGTCGTCCCTCAGCGTTTCGGCCTGCGCTGCCGTCTCAAACAGCCCCGTCCCCGCGTTCGGCTCGGGAATTGAGCCCAGCAAATACTTCGCCGGCGCCGACCACGCCTTTGCCGGAATCGCCCCCGAGGGAAACACCAGCGCATACGGTTCCCCGGCCGTCACCGCGTAGCCCAGCCGGCTCGCCAGCAGCGCCGCCCACGCCGTTCCATTGACGCTCCCCACCAGCGGATTCCCGCCGAACTCCCCGCTCCGTTCCGACATCGACGGCACCGCAATGTCTCCCGTATCGATTCCCTCTGTCAGCCTCGTCCCCTGGTAGTCGCCAAACACCGCCACTCCCTTGCGCCACGGCGTCCCCCCAATTGTTCCCCCAAATTGGCTCTGCCGGTAAGCCGCCCGCTCCTCTGAAAAATAGTTCCGTGCATCCAGCGTCGTATTCCTCAGGAACTCGAACGCGCTTCCATGCCACAGCGCCGTCCCCGCCTTGGTCGTCACCAGCACTTGTCCCCCGCTTGAGTTCCCATACTCCGCGTCGAAGTTGCTTGTCAGCACCCTGAAGCTGTCGATCGAGTCCAGATTCGGCACAATCGACGTGCCCATATTCACGTCTTCCTCCACATCGCTGCCGTTCACGCGAAACCCATTCGACGCCTCGCGCTGCCCGCTGATCGAGAGGTTCCCAGGGTTCGCGTCCCCCGACGGCGGCGTCGAGGCCACGCCCGTCATGATCACCGCCCCCGCCTGCGCCGTATTCATCGGCACAATCCCCGGCTGCACCGCCATCAGGTCGGTAAAGCTGCGCCCGTTCAGCGGCACGCTCTCAATCTTCTTTGTATCCAGCGTCTCGCCAAGCTGGGTGCTGGTCGTCTCTGCCGCCAGGGCGTCGGCCGTCACTTCCACGGTCAGTGTGCTGACGGCCACGTCGAGCGCCAGGTCCAGGCTGACGGTGGGCTGTGTCTCGCTCACTTCCGCCGTCACGGCCAGCGGCGCAAACCCGTCGGCCGCAACCTCTACCTTGTACTTGCCCGCCGCCGTCGCCTGTACGCGAAATTCCCCCAGCTCGCCGGCCACTGCCTCGATGCCCGCCTGGCCACCAACCAGCCGCACCGTCACGTGAGCATGAGGTATCCGTCCGCCGCTGCGGTCGTGGACAACACCCGTAATGCTGAATTCCGTATCCGCGAGAGCAAAGGGCGCTACGCATGCAAGAATCGCGAGCAAGAAAGCGAAAGATGAGAACTGTTTCAAGCCAGATCCTCTGGATAAATCTCAAAGTCGACACGCGGGACCAACCGGACACACTTCCCAGCGCGCGCCTTTGGGAAACCAGGTAGCCAATACCCGGCAAATTCAGTCCTCATGTAATATACGACTAAATTAGTCCTCAATCAAGCATTCACGCCAATGGCCGGGTGCCAGGCGCCGCGTGCCCCAGCGTTTGCCAGAGCTTGCCGAATGGTCTCGCCCGCTGCGGCAGAGAGACCCGGGATACCCGAAGCCAAATTCCCCACCGTCCGTTCCCCCAAACAAGCCCCATGCCCCATCCTTTCGCCTTTTTTCTGGCGAAAGCGCGAGAAAACCACGAACCTCAACCCGCCGCTCTCCACGGCCCGAAGTGGCAGACCAGGGCTTTCAACCCCGACAGAATCCGCGTTCAAATCCCGTCGCTGAACGGTACGAGCCGGCAGGTTCCGGTCTTCACCCTGACAGAATCCACGCCAAATCTAGCGCCCTGCTGTTCGCGGCTCCAGCGCCCGCTCGACTGCTGACGAACCATCAGACTCCCTGGCTTCCAATCCAATCGAAGGTTCTCTATCTCCAGTTCCCCATCAGCACAAACGGCGCCCAATAATACGGATGCGCGTACCCCGCCGCCACTTCGTGCACGGGCTTGGCCCTGCCCATGCCCCTGCCGCTCGCGCCGGCCAGCGGCTTCACCTTTCCCAGCAGCAGATCCAGCTGCGCCTCCCGTAGCGCCTCCACCTTCGTCACCTTGCCTCCGCCTTCAGCCCACCTCTTGTAGAAATCCCCCATCAGCTCGCCCGTACTCGCGTCGTCCACCTCCCACAGCGACGAGATCACCGCCTTGGCCCCTTTCAGTTGCGCCGTCGTCCCCAGCCCATCCACCTCGCGCCCGTTGCTCGCGTTGCCGCTCATCCCCGTCTCGCACGCCGAAAGCGTCAGCAGGTCCGTATCGTCCAGCGCCAGCTTCTGGTTGTCGCGGAAATCGGCCACCGTCAGATGAAATCCTTGGCCGCCTTCATCCCTCCCTGCCAGCAGCAGATACGACTGGCTGTCGTCTCCAGGCTTGAACACAAAGTGGCTGGCGATGTGCATCACCGCGTGCTGGCCGCCCAACTGGCTCTCCATCGCCTTCTCGGTAAATTGCCCGTTCAGCAGAATCGTTCCCGGCAACACCCCGTTCGCCCCCTGCACCTGCGCGTCCTTCACCACGCCGTCCAACTCGCCCACCACTGCGGGCAGCGCGGTCAATCCCTCCTCATATTTGCGCGAAATCCCCATCGCTGCCGCGCTCAGGCTGCTCACATCCGGCTTCTCCGCCAGGTGCGCAATGCTCGCCGGCGTAATCGTCACCGTGTTGTACTTCTCCACCACGTACTGTTTGCCGTCGTAGAGCGCTGCCATCGGCACGTACCGCAGCACCCCATCCAGCGACCACACCAACGTCTGCGCCTCTGCCTGGTCCAGGTCCGCCTTCACCGGCCCAATCAGAATCTTGTACAACTCCTGCGCCGGTGGCTTCGGGTCCTTCGCCGGGTCTCTCAGTGCCTGCTCGAACTCCGCCACCTTCTTGTTCAGATCCGCTTCCGGGATCGCATACTCCCGCGCCACCGTCGTCGTTCCGCTGATCACAATCACGCTGATTCGATCCTTGCCCACCAGCGTATACAGCGCCACCGTGTGCGGCATCCTCGCAATTGTCTGCTTCAGCAGGCTCACGTCGCCCTTCACATCCGCCACCTGCTTGTTGGCCTCGCTGTTCTTTCCGAAGAGCAGATAAAGACGAGCGTAATAGTCGTTCAGACCCTTACTGGCCGCGTCGAGCTGATCGGAGAGTTGCTGATACTGCTTCTCCTGCTCTGCCGTGCGCGCAGTGATCTTCTTCAACTCCGCCCACTGCTCGCCCAGCGCAACAAGCTGCGCGGTGGACTTCTGATAGTCCTCTTCCGCTTCCTTCTCTGCCGGCGTCAGCGTCAGCGGGCTGAGCATGTTGGCCGTCTCTCCACGCACATAATCCGAGTACTCCTGCTGCTTCAGGAGACCCAGCACCTGCTGCGCCTCAGGCAACCGACCCTGTGCAATCAGTAGGTCCGCCAGATCGTGGTAATAGTCTTCTTTCGAAGCGAGAAAACTCTTCTGCAGCTCCTTGCCGAGTCCCTTGATATTGCCCCTCACCTGCTGCAAGAGGTTGACCGCCTGCTTGCCGTAGAAAATGGCCAGCGTGGGCTGTGGGGCCTTCTGATTGAGCATCAGGTCGTTGAAAATGGAAGCTTCCAGAAGGGGGTCGCTTACCGCGGTGGCCAGTTGCAAGGCATGGTTCATATAGTCCAGCGCCTTCTGCTTCTCTCCCAGGGCGTTGTAGGTTTCGCCGACACTGTTCAGTGCGTCGGCCTCGCCGCTGCGGTCGCCTACCTCACGGAGGATGGGTAATGCCTGGTTGTAAGACTCCAGCGCCTTCTGCCTCTCCCCAAGAGCGGAGTAGGTATCGCCGATTTCTGTTAGCGTCGTACCCTCTCCGCCTCGGTGACCTATTTCTCGTTGAATCGTAAGAGCCTGGCTGTAGTACTCCAGCGCCTTCTGATGCTGCCCAAGACCGGAGTACGCATCGCCGGTGTCTGTCAGCGTCGTGGCCTCGCAGTCGCGGTCGCCCGCCTCTCGGCTAATGGCCAGTGCCTGGGTATAGTATTCCAGCGCCTTCTGCTTCTCCCCAAGCGCCTGATAGACTTCGCCTAGATTGGCGAGTGCCCGGGCTTCGGCCCGGCGCTCGCCTGCCTGGTGAAAGATCGGCAGGGCCTGACTGAAGTGCTCCAGCGCCTTCTGCTTCTCCCCGAGGGAGGAGTAGACAATGGCGATGTCGTTCAGCGAACTGGCTTCGTAGCTGCGGTCTCCCAACGCGCGCCAAAGTGGCAACGCCTGGTTGAAGTACTCCAACGCCTTCTGGTTCTCTCCAAGAGCGGCATAAACATTGCCCATGCAGTTCAGCGTCCAGGCCTCGTTGCCGCGGTCGCCTGTGTCGCGGAAAAGAGTCAGAGCCAGATTGTGATACTCCAGCGCCTTTTGCCTTTCCCCAAGGCCAAAGTAGACAAAGCCGAGGCCACCAAGAATTGCGGCTTCGGAGTGCCGGTCGCCCAATTGGCGCGCGATGGGCAGCGCCTGACTGTAGTGATCCAGCGCCTTCCGATACTCCCCAAGAGCGGCGTACACATCGCCGATGGCTTCCAGCGTCGAGGCCTCGCCGGGACGGTCGCCTGCCTGACGTTGATTACGCAGTGCCTGGGCTAAGTACTCCAGCGCCTTCTGCCTCTCCCCGAGAGCGGAATAGACATCAGAGATGTAGATCAGCGTCATGGCCTCGGCATTGCGATCGCCAACCTGACGCGCGATGGGCAGTGCCCGGTTGTAATAATCCAGCGCCTTCTGCTTTTCCCCGAGGTCGTCGTAGACAATGCCGATGCCGAACAGTGTCCGGGCCTCGCCGTCGCGGTCGCCTGTCTGGCGAAAGATCGACAGCGCCTGTTGGAGGGTGTCGATCGCTTTCTGCTGCTTGCCCTGGCCGCTGTAGACATAACCTATGCGACGCAGGATGGTTGCTTCGAGCGATCGGTCCTTTGCCTTTTGCGCCAGCGGCAATGCCCGGTTTTGAAACTCCATTGCCTCCTGGAGTTGGCCGGCATTCTCGTTCACCCAGCCCATCCCGTTCAGCGCTGTGGCCTCGCCCAGCTCATTCCCTGATGAAGTGGCCAGATCCAGCGCCTGCTGATAAGTGTCCAGGGCCTTCTGGTTTTGCCCCTGCTGACGGTAGCAACCCCCAAGCCCGTTCAGCGCCGCCGCCTCCTGCTGCGTGTCCTTCGCGGAGCGGGCCGCCATCAGCGCCTGGTTGTAATCGTCGAGCGCCTTCTGGAATTGCGAAGTTCGAAAGTACACCTCGCCGATCTGGTTGAGCGCCTTTGCCTCGGCCTTCGCGGCGCCCGCCCCCTGTGCCGCTTTGAGCGCCTCCTGCAGCTTGTCCAGCTGCGCCTGTATCTCAGCGGGCAGTTGCGATTCAGCAGCCGTACCGGCCTGTGTTGTTGCCGGGGTCGTCTGGCCCCTCATGTTAAAGGGCAGCACAAAGGTCCCTGCCAGAACCAGCAGAAGACCGGCGGCAAAGCGTCCGGAAAAGAAGCGGGCATGACCCATAAGGCAGACCATCGCATTCTAGGAACGATGGGAAGATTTGGTTGCCCGAAAGTGTACCACAGTATGTTGCATGAGAGGCGTAAGACTGGAAGAACCGCAGGGCCGACGCATCTCGAAAGTTGAAACCAACAGTTACCTGTCTGGTTACGGGAAAGCGGCTTGGCATGTCAATTCAGATGGTTTCAGTCCTTCTTGGGCTATGAACCGCCCCCCTTTTGCATCCCCGAAGGCATGTTGGCTTGTTCTGTTGGCTGGAGTAAGTCCAGTTTGAAGTCCCAAGGAGCGTCTGGCTGCATTTTGCCAACGCCGAGGAATTCATATGCGTCGGCCCTGCCGGGGAGCCTGAATCCGTTGCGCGGATGGATGGGCTACGGAAAAAGGGCGAATTGCGGATGGGCCCCGGATTCTCTCCTTTTTCCGCGGGCTGCGTGGTCTGAATTGACCCCGAAGCGGCTTCGTCCTATCCTTGGGCTACGCCGTCCATACGGAATGTGGCCAGACAGGCCGAACTCCCGTGAGAGCCAAGCGCAAACAAATTCCGGTGTCCCTCAGCTCGGCGCAGGCCCGCTCCAATCCAGGGCAAATCATCCGCCGTGCCTCGGCGAAGAAACCCGGGCGCTTTCTGATCGGCCTGCGAGGAGAGCCCAAGGTGGTGGTCCTGGGAGTTGAGGACTACTTTTCACTGATCGCTCCGACGCCGGCAATCATGGCAGAGATGCACGCCATTTCAAAAGCCAACGGCGCCGACAAGATGACGATGGACGGAATCGACGCCGAGATTGCCGCCTGCAGGGCAGAGCAGCGAGCCGCGGATGCCTGCACCGTCTGAGGAGGGGTCTGCCATGAAGATTGCATTTCTGGGCCTGGGCAAGATGGGTTTGCCCATGGCGCGGCGCCTGCTCGAAGCCGGCCACGAGCTCACCGTGTGGAACCGCAGCCCCGAGCGCGCCGAAGCACTGGTCGCAGCCGGAGCTACGCTCGCCGGCTCCCCTGCCAAGGCTGCGCAAACCGCGAACGCCGTCCTCACCTCGCTCTTCGACGATGCGGCCAACGAAGAAGTCCTCTTCGGCACGCGGGGCGATTCATCCGCGGGTGGGGCGTCCACAGACCGAACGTCCGCGGGCCTTCGGGCCGCGGGTGTATTGGACGCGCTGCGGCCCGGCGCGCTGCACATTTCGCTCTCCACCATCAGCGTGGCGCTCAGTGAGCGGCTGACCGCCGAACACGCGCGGCGCGGCCAGCCCTTTGTGGCCGCCCCGGTCTTCGGCCGGCCTAACGTCGCCGAGGAAGGCCGCCTGTGGATCGTCGCCGCCGGCGCGGAATCGGCCATTGCTGCCGCTCGCCCGCTGCTCGAACCGCTGGCGCGCGGCATCTCGGTCGTCGGTGCTGAGCCACGCCAGGCACACGCCCTCAAGCTGGGCGGAAACTTCCTGATCAGCGCCATGATTCACTCGCTCGGCGAGTCCTTTGTCTACGCCTCCGCGCAGGGCATCGACCCCGAAGTCTTCCTCGAAACCGTCAACAGCGCGCTGTTTCAATCGCCGTTCTACGCGGCCTACGGGAAGGTGATGCTGCATCCGCCCCTGGAGCCCGGCGCAACCATGGCGCTGGGAGAAAAGGACCTGCGGCTGCTGCGCGAGGCCGCCGCCGGACGCAACACAAGCCTCAGCCTGGCCGACAATCTGGCCGAGGTCTTTGCCCAGGCGCGGCAGGCCGGCCTGGGCGGCGAGGATTGGGCCGTAGGCCAATACCGCATGGCCCAGCGCAGAGGCGGGATTGAATAGGAGCATCTTTGGCTCGGACGTCAAAGCCGGCAGAATGACCGTGGGCTTGAGCCGCTGCGGCTGGCTTTTCCGGGAATTCGCAGGGAATCTGGCGCTTTTGCGCGGGCCGGCAACCCCGGATCGGCGCGGCTAAACTGTTTCAGAGACAAGTTCAAACAATTCTGTTTAGATGATTCCATGAGCCTCAAAGGAAAAATCGTCTTCATCACCGGAGCCAGCAGCGGAATCGGCGCGGCCACGGCACTGGCCTTCGCCGCCAAGGGAACCCGGCTGCTGCTGGCCGCCCGCCGCGCCGGAAAGCTGGCCCAGGTGGCCTCGGTCGCCCTGGAGAGCGGCGCCGCCCAAGTGCACTCCATCGACCTGGACGTGCGCAACCACCGCGCCGTCCAGAACGCCATCGACACCCTCCCGCCCGAGTGGGCGGAGATCGACATTCTGGTCAACAACGCCGGCCTCAGCCGCGGGCTCGACAAGCTCTATATGGGCAACATCGAAGACTGGGACGAGATGATCGACACTAACGTCAAGGGCCTGCTGTACGTCTCGCGCGCGGTGGTTCCCGGCATGGTGGTGCGGGGGCGCGGGCACGTGGTCAATCTGGGTTCGACGGCCGGCGAGATCACCTACCCCAACGGAGCCGTCTACTGCGCCAGCAAGGCCGCCGAGCGCGCCATCAACGACGGCCTGCGCCAGGACCTGCTGGGAACTCCCGTGCGCGTGACCACCATCGACCCCGGCATGGTGGAGACGGATTTCAGCCTGGTGCGCTTTCGCGGCGATGAGGAGCGGGCCGCAAAAGTCTACAAGGGCATCACCCCGCTGGCGCCTGAAGACGTAGCCGATGCCATCGTGTGGGCCGTGAGCCGGCCGGCACATGTGAACATTGCGCGAGTGAGCCTGACGTCCGTCCACCAGGCCAACTCGCTGCTGTTTCACCGCCAGCCGTAGCGTTGTCGCGCGCTGTCGCGGCGGCAGGGAAGAATCCGCCCGGCATCGTGTGAGTTAGTTCAGTGACTCGATCTGCGCATCCACCTGCGCCAAAGCCGCCTCGAGGGCGGTGCGCCGCGCCGGATGCGAGGTTTTCTGGGAGAGAATGTTCTCCCGCTGCAGGTGCAGCGACTGCTTCTGCCGTTCCTTCACGGTGCGGACCTGTTCGGCCGCCCGTCTTTGGTCCTCGCTCACAAAGCCGCTGCCGAAATTGACCTCCGGATGCTGCATGGTGCTTGCCATTTGCTCCTCCACCGATTTACTTTCCCAACCACGAGACCTATCTTCATTCTACGAGGGTTTGACCGCATTGCGTCCCGCGGAATTCAACTTCCTTCCCTGGGCAGGCTGGAGGATCGTTTATGCGCGTTTGGCAGATTTCATCGTTTGGCGTTGATTCTTTGGAGTTTGTGGACCGTCCCACCCCCTCGCCCGACCTCGGCGAGGTGCTCGTGAAGGTGCGCGCGATTTCTTTCAACTATCGCGATCTGCTCATCGTGAAGGGCCTCTACAACCCCAAATTGAAGCTCCCCCGCATCCCTGTGTCCGACGGCGTCGGTGAGGTGGTGGCCGTCGGCGACGGCGTTACCGCCTGGAAGCCGGGGGACCGCGTGGCCGGCATCTTCATGCAAAACTGGTTCGACGGGCCGCTCACTCCAGGCAAAGCCCGTCACGCCCTGGGAGGCGACATCGACGGCATGTTGGCCGAATACGTCCTCCTCGAGGACACCGGCCTGGTCGCCATCCCCGAACACCTTAGTTTTCAGGAAGCCGCCACGCTGCCCTGCGCAGCCGTCACCGCCTGGAACGCCCTCTCTGCCGGCGACCTGAAGCCCGGAGCCACCGTCCTCATTCAGGGAACCGGCGGCGTAGCCATCTTTGCGCTCCAACTGGCCCGGCTTAAGGGCGCCCGCGTCCTCGGCATTTCGAGCAGTTACGAAAAGCTCGATCGCGCTTACTCCCTCGGCCTGGACGCCGGCCTCAACTACCGCGAAAATCCCGAATGGGACCGCTGGGCGCTCGAGGAAACCGCCGGCCAGGGCGTCGACCTGGTCGTCGAAGTCGGCGGCGCAGCCACTCTGCCCCGCTCCCTCCGCGCCCTGCGCATCGGCGGAACCATCGCCCAGGTCGGCGTACTCTCAGGCCCCGCCGATCCCGGACCGTTCCCCATCGCCTCCATCCTTCACAAGCAGGCCCGCATCCACGGCATCTACGTCGGCTCACGCAAGGACTTCGAGGACGTGAACAAAGCCATCTCCCTCACCCAACTTCGCCCCGTAGGCGAAAACTTCCCCTGGTCGATGGCCCGCGAAGTTCTCGCTCGCATGGAAGAAGGCAGCCACTTCGGCAAGCTGGTACTCACCGTGGCATAGGAGGCTGGCCGGATCGATTGCGGATTCGCGACCATCCGTGAAGCGTCGAATGCGGTTCATGCAAGGGCGTTTGACCGGCATGGGAGCAGCGGTTGCCCGCCGACCCCTGCCACACCACCGACGGTGCGGGTCCGCACACGGCGGTTCGAAAGGTTGCGCCATCACTCTCCGGCCCACGAAGGAAGGCCGAGCGATTTGAACCAGGCAAAAGACTCGGCCCGGGAGCTTGCAGGACGATGATCAGTCACACGCTGTGCTGTTCGACCTGAGGCCGTTGCAGCTTCATTGTTTCAGCGGTTACATCCGTGTAACTTGAGCCCAGCACCGGTAATAAAGAGCGCGACGCGATCTGACGCCTGGAGAGTACCGTTGGCCGGCAACTTGTCGTATGCCGCCGTGACGGAGGCGCCTTCAGGCGAGAGGAAGATTCCCTCATTCCTGGCCCGATCAAGGATAGAGCCCGGAATCTCTTCATCGGTGACAGCGAGCCCGACGCCCTCGGAAGCGCGAAGAATATCGGGCTCTGAGCAAGAATCTGTGAAATGCGCGGTTTTGCGGGGATTTTGAGTGCTGGATATAGTGCTTTGCTGCCACCCGTTATACTGATTTGCTGCCACCTCGGCCCGACCGAGAAGGTTGCTAATCTGCCATCCGGCACGAAGGGCCGCTTCAGCCGTAATCCTGTTTACCCACGAGTTATTGATGAGTGGGCGACGATACAGCCTGAACTCATGGATGCTTGCTTAGACTCGATGGCATGCATCTCCATCGACGCCTCTTGGCTGCTCTCGTGATTCTATTGGGCGGTATGTACGAGTTCTGGCGGACTGGCCGCGTGACGGGTTTAGATCTCTCCTCTTGGGACCGGATTCGGGAGGTATCCAATTGAGCGGAAGATATCGGTGTGCACGGCGCCAGTCGCGCATACGACAACTCGTGCGACCAGCTATTGATGAGAACGGAGACCTCGAACATGAAGCCTAATGAACCCAGCCGCACAGCGCTGATAATCGCCCGACAACGAGCTGCTCATCAGGTGCTCGATCATGGCTCAATCCTCTATGACCCATTTGCCATGAAGATTCTGCGTGAAGACGAAAAGGACGTGCTTCAATTTGCGAACAAACACCCCTTGGCCAGCATCGGACGTCTGTTCACCGCCGCGCGAAGCCGGATTGCGGAAGATGCTTTGTCAAGAGCTGTCGAAAGAGGTGTTCGGCAGATCGTCATCCTTGGCGCAGGACTCGACACTTTCGCTCTCCGGAATCCCCATGGCGCACTAGAGATCCGTATCTATGAGGTGGACCACCCCGCGACGCAGACATGGAAACTCGAGCGCTTGGCCGAAGCTCAAATCGCACTTCCGCCATGGCCTATTTTCGTGCCAGTCGATTTCGAGCGGGACGATGTGGGAGAGAAGCTCGTCGGCGCAGGCTTTCAAGAGAACTCGCCCGCGTTTTTCACTTTGCTCGGGGTTGTGCCATATCTGACACAGGATGCTATCGGCCGCACTCTGGACTACATATCGTCAATCCAGAACTCGGAGGTGGTGTTCGACTACATGGAACCTCCCGAGGCATTCTCAGAAGAGCTAAGGCAAATAGAAAAGGCGCGGGCCGAACAGCTTGAGAGAATTGGTGAACGTTCGGACACCCGTTTCGAGCCGGCTGGCATTGCAGCGATTCTTCGCTCGCACGGATTTTGTGCCGTCGAAGACATCGATTTCCAGGAAATCGCGTCCAGGTTCGGCCGCGCCGTTCAAGGACTCGCGCCCGGCCACGCCGGCCTTCATGTTGTCCACGCTAAGCTCTAGAGCGGTTCCATAATGCACGCCTTTGTGTGTAACGTACACATAGGCACGCTAGAGGGGCTCATGGCGAACACACAGACACTGATAGCTCAGGCCTACTCTGCTTTTAACCGGCGAAACGTTGATGGCGCCCTTGCGTTCATGAGTGACAACGTCAGCTGGCCCAAGGCATCGGAGGGTGGTCGCGTGGTCGGGAAAGAACAGATTCGTGCCTACTGGACCCGTCAGTGGCAGGAGTTTGATCCTCATGTGGAACCGATGGAAGTGATCGACCGCGAAGGGGGCAAGACGGATGTCAAGGTTCACCAGCTCGTGAAGAGTCTCGGTGGCGACGTTCTTTCCGATAGCGAGGTATGGCACATTTATACCATCGCAAACGGTCTCATCGAACGCATGGACCTCGAGGAAAGCGTGGAGGAAAGCGAAGCGACCTCGGCCCAAACCCCATCTGCAGCATTTTCCAAGCAATAGTGGCATGTCGCAGAGACAACGTTACTGCGGATGCCGGGTGCCCCACCCCTGACCCAGCCATAAAAGCGGGTGCCCCATCCTTCGCCCTTTTTCTAGCGAAGATTCTCTCTTCCGCGTCAAGCATTTTCGGTGGGGAAGGGTTGGATTTTCAAGGCATGGCGGGTCTATCCCTCCGATGTCTGTAGTGGCCGGGCGAGGTTTTCCTCGCCCGGCCGTTGGTTCATCGTCAGGATGAGCCCACCAAGCTATCCCTCGGCATGGTTGCTTCCCAGCAGAGCCCGCTTCCGTTTCACCTGGTGAGGCGATTGTAGCGTTTATGC
>Ga0224554_1000045_pt1 | contig 108784 bp, 80 predicted proteins | sample 714S22024metaG_FD_180666 | JGI IMG/M metagenome (GOLD analysis project Ga0224554, IMG submission 180666) | Peat soil microbial communities from Stordalen Mire, Sweden - 717 S2 20-24 | ecosystem: Environmental > Terrestrial > Soil > Wetlands > Peat | place: Sweden: Norrbotten County, Stordalen... | reverse complement strand
ACATTTTCGAGCAAGCTCCTGCCAGAGAGATACTTGCAGCAAATACGGATGTAAACTCGTCGTCTCGCGACAGTGTTGCTATTCAGAACACGTTTACCTTCAACAGCTTATAGCTGGACACCAGTGCACGAAGCCGCAGCCCAATTCAATCTTGAATTGAAACGCTACGAAGCGGGACTTCCCTTGCATCCGTAGCCTGCGTCGAAGTAAACTGCCGGCATGATGGCGGATATTCGTTCCCAAACGCGGGAGGAGTTGCAAAGCCAGTTTATTACTTGGGACCAGCCCGATTATCGACTGACTCAATTATTGCAATGGCTCTACGCGCATCGGGTCGAAACCTGGGAGCAGATGAGCAACCTGCCCAAGACGCTGCGCGCTCTTCTGCAACAAACTTACGCGCTGGATTCCCCCATCCTGGCGCGAAAACAAGGCTCCCGCGATACGACGGAAAAATTCCTCTGGCGTCTGGCGGACGGCGCGTTAATCGAAAGCGTCCTGATCCCGGCGTCGGCCGGCTTGTTCGGGGAGGCGAGCGACCGGCACACCTTGTGCGTTTCCACGCAGGTCGGCTGCGCTTACGGCTGCAAATTCTGCGCCAGCGGCCTGGAGGGCTTGAAACGCAATTTGCAGCCGGACGAAATCGTCAACCAGGTCCTGGTTGCGGAACGATGCGAAGGACCGGACCGCCATGGCCGGTTGATTAATAATCTGGTCATCATGGGCATGGGTGAACCCCTGGCCAATTACGACAACCTGCTCAAGGCGCTCAAAATCCTCAATGCCCCCTGGGGCGGAAATATCGGGGCGCGCAAGATCACCGTCTCGACCAGCGGCCTGGCTCCGCAGATCCGGCGTCTGGCGGAGGAGCCGTTCCAGTTCCGCCTGGCTGTCTCCCTGCACGGCGCCACGGACGAAACACGCGGCAAAATCATGCCTGTCAATTCCAAATACCCGCTGCGCGCCCTCACCGCCGCCTGCGAGTACTATCAGGAGAAAAAAGGCCGCATGATCACCCTCGAATACATCCTCATCGCCGGGGTCAATGACGGTCCGGACCAAATCCAACCCCTGGCGATACTGGCCCGGCGCCTGCACGCCAAAGTCAACCTGATCCCCTACAACAAGGTCGAGGGCCTGCCTTGGAATCGTCCTGATGAACCGGCGCAGAACGCCTTTCTGGCGGCGCTGGAAAAGGAAAAAGTCTCCGCCACGCTGCGCCGCGAAAAGGGGCACGACATTGACGCGGCCTGCGGACAACTCCGATTGCGAACGGAAAAGGAGTTGCAGCTTTCCAATTCCTATTCTTAATCCTAATCTTACTCTTAATCGAATGATCGCTCTGATTGACTATGACTCCGGCAATTTGCGCAGCGCACAGAAGGCCCTGCTCAAAGTGGGCGCCGACGTCCGCGTGGTGCGGCGGCCCGATGAATTGAAGGAGGCCGCCGGCGTGGTGCTGCCCGGCGTGGGGGCATTCGACGATTGCGTCAACGCCATGCAAAAGCAGGAACTGCTGGAAGCAATCCGGGAATATATTCGGACCGGACGCCCGTTTCTGGGTATCTGCGTGGGCTATCAAGCCCTTTTTGAGCGTAGCGAGGAATTCAACAGTTGCGCGGAGGGCCTGGGCGTATTTGCGGGCAAAGTGGTGCGGTTTCAGGACCACGCCGGTCTCAAAATCCCGCAAATCGGTTGGAACCAGCTTGACATCCTCCGGTCGGATTGTCCGATCTATCAGGGAATTCGTCCGGGCAGTTACGTCTATTTTGTCCACAGCTATTTTCCCCAGCCCGTGGACGCGTCGATCATCGCCACGGAAACGACTTATGGCGCGCCCTTCGCCTCGTCGGTCTGGCGCGGGAATGTATATGCGACGCAATTCCATCCGGAAAAAAGCCAGGAAACGGGCTTGCGCCTGCTGAAAAACTTTGTGGCATTGGCGCGCTAAAGGAGGACCTATCAAGCTTGATTTCCCCGCCAAACTCCTATCAGCCGGCATCATCTGTGGCTTGTCTTTGCTGATTCCCGATCCGAATCCGGCACGGGCCGCCTTTCCGCCGCGAACGCTGGCCTCTTTCGGCCTCGATTATGCCTATGGCAACGGGGTGATCCAGGGCAACGATGGAAACTTGTACGGCATAGCCGACAACGGTGGCGATTTTGGCCTGGGTGCGGCGGTGAAGATCACACCTACAGGAAACCTTACCTTGCTGGCATCGTTCAGTTCAACTGTGGCGCTCGCCGCTCCGACACCTTTTGGGAATTTGATTCAGGGAATTGATGGAAATTTCTACGGCACGGGCACTTCTGGAGGAACAAACAGTGACGGCGCGCTCTTTTGCATCAGTCCGTCAGGAACGGTGACCACCATCACATCGTTCGGCCTTTCGAGCAGCATCGAGCCGGGTCCGCTGATGCAAGCGACGGACGGGAATTTCTACGGAGTCACTTCCTTTGGAGGCACCAACGGCTCAGGTAATGTGTATCAAGTGACATTGGCGGGTTTCGTAAATATTCTTTACTCATTTAGCGGCGGGAACGATGGCGGCAACCCGCAATCTCCGTTGCTCCAATGGACCAACGGCACTTTTTACGGCACAACTTCCAGCGGCGGAACGAATGGTGGCGGCACTGTGTTTGCCCTGACCGCTTCGGGACAATTTACCAACCTCGCTTCGTTTGGTTCTAATCTTTACCCGTGTGGCAGTTTGGCGTCAGGCATGGATGGCAATTTTTACGGAACAACGAGTGAAGGAGGCGCCAGCAACTTGGGCGTCGCCTTTAAGGTGACCCCGGCCGGCGAACTGACAATTTTGGTGGATTTCATCGGTAATAATGGCGGCAATCCCCAGTCCGGATTGGTGGCGGGAGCGGATGGCAATTTCTACGGAGCCACATCCTTGGGTGGCCGGCTCGATTTGGGCACCTTGTTTCGCATGAGTCCGGAGGGAATTATTACAACGCTCCATTCTTTCGACGGAAAAGATGGCGCCCACCCGGGCAATCTCGCTCTGGGTGGGGACGGGAATTTCTACGGCACAACTTACTCCACTGTGTTCAAAATGACTTCGTCTGGTTCCTTCAAGACCCTGATCCAGCCCCGTGGTTCTGGCTCCCATGCCTTGATGCGCGCAACCGATGGCAATTTTTATGGAACGACAGCCTACGGCGGCGATTTTGGAGGCGGCACCGCGTTTAAAGTGTCTCCATCCGGCATTTTAACCACGCTGGCCTCGTTTGGCGCAACTACCAATATCGGTAACGTTCCTGCAGCAGGTTTCGTGGAGGGCAGGAACGGCGAATTCTACGGAACGACAACCATCGGCGGCGCGGGCGGCGGCGGAACAATATTTAAAATGACCCCCGGCGGCAGGCTGACAACGTTGGTTTCGTTTAACCAAAATCCCATGTTCTCTCAGAATGGCAGCGAACCAAGCAGCCTGATTCAAGGCGCCGATGGATATTTTTATGGAACAACTTCCATGGGCGGCGCGCCGCAAGGAATGCCCAATTATTCCGACTTCGGCACAGTTTTCAAAATGACGCCAAAAGGCGTTCTGACTACGTTGGCTTCTTTCGATGGAACCAACGGTGCCAATCCCAGGGACTTGATTCGAGGGCGCGATGGCAATTACTATGGCATCACGATGTCCATGGTGATAGGGGCCGGGCCGGCTACCGTTTTTAAAATCACTCCAGCCGGAGATCTCACGACGCTCTTCTCCTTTGGTGGAACCAACGGGAATACTCCCTACAATCTTTTGCAGGGCAAAGACGGCAACTTCTACGGCACGACCTGGGGCAACGGCTCCAACATTGGAGCAACCATCTTCCAATTGACCCCATCCGGGACGTTGACCAGTCTGGCCCAGTTCGACGCCACCAATGGCTTTTACCCTGATGGTTTGGCCGAGGGACCTGACGGGGATCTTTATTGCGCAATGGCATTTGACGCATCCACCAATCTCAGCCAAGGCGCAATTTTTCGAATCACTCCCTCCGGTAACGTTTTGCGCATGGTGGAGTTCAACGGAGCGGACGGTTCCAATCCTGTTGGTTTGTTGCCACTGCCGGGCGGCAGGCTGAGGGGGACCACGTATTCAGGAGGCCGGTACGGAGGTGGCACCCTGTTTGCGATTGGGCCGGCGTCTTTTGAAGGTCTTTTTTACGAAACCACCAATATCAATCCTAAATCCTCCGGATTCTTCCGGCTGACGGTGTCGCCGGATTTGAGGTTCACGGGTACGTTCAAAATCAACGGGCGGCGTCATTCCGTCTCCGGTGGATTCGATGCCGCAACGCTTTCCGCGCCCTTGACCATCAGACGCGATGGGCTGCCAAAACTAACCGCAAACCTTCAACTTTCAACCACCGGCGATGCCATAACGGGGAGCGTCTCGGACGGAACGTGGACCGCCCAACTCGACGGCGAGTCAAATACTAATTACGACGCCGCGTATCCCGCCCCGCAAACCGGCGGATACTCCTTTACTTTGTCCGATTCCGGCAATGGCATTTCCAGTCCCGGTAATGGCAGCAAAGGACACGTTACTGTCGCGGCTGACGGCGCCATCGCCCTCAACGGTATCCTCTCCGAGGGCACTGTCATCGGCCAGGGTGCGTTTGTGGCGACGGATGGGCGGTGGCCTTTGTACGTCTCGTTGTATCACGGCAAAGGCTCGCTGATTGGCTGGATGACGTTCACCAACCAGCCTGCAAACGGTTTTAACGGTATGGTCGTTTGGAGCAAAGTCGCAGGCGCCGGCCGGCCTTATCCCAAAGGTTTTACCAATGCCGTGGCAATTGAGGGCCTGTTTTCAAGCCCCTGAACTTCCGTGGCGTTAGCGGCGCGTCAACACCCAAAACATGTTTGCCCGGCCCTCAAGACGGCCGCTTGTGTTCAGGCAAATCTTTGCTACTTTTGAAGAGTCGTTGGCCGATTTGGCCGGAGTTAACAGAGAATCAACAGGAAAATTAACACGCAAAAATTATGGCATACGAATTACCTCCTCTTCCGTACCCCAAGGAAGCGCTGGAACCCTCGTTCGACGCGCTCACCATGGAAATTCATCATGACAAACATCACGCGGCCTATGTCGCCAATCTAAACAAGGCCGTCGCAGGCAAGGCCGAGCTGGAAGCGAAAAGCGTCGAACAACTCATCGGCAGCCTGAAGTCCGTCCCGGGCGACATCCGCACCGCGGTGCGCAACAACGGCGGCGGCCACGCCAATCATTCCATGTTCTGGAAGCTCCTCGGCCCCAACGCCGGCGGCGCGCCCACCGGGCCGCTGGCCGAAGCCATCACCGCCGCCTTCGGCAGCTTTGACAATTTGAAAGCCGAAATCGAGAAGGCGGGGCTGGCCCGCTTTGGCAGCGGCTGGGCCTGGCTGGTGGTGAACAAGGGAAAACTGGAGGTCGTCTCGACAGCCAACCAGGACAACCCCCTCATGGGCAAGTCGATTGCCGGCTGCGACGGCAAACCGGTCTTCGGCGTTGACGTTTGGGAACACGCCTACTATTTGAAATACCAAAACCGGCGCGCGGATTACTTGAAGGCGTTTTGGAACGTCATCAATTGGCCCGAAGTCGCCAAGAATTACGAGGCGGCCAAGTAGTGCGGCCTCGGGGCGGGCGGGAAAAAGGCCGATTAAGATTGGGATCAAGATTAGGAACGGAATCCGCGCTCCTGATCTTGCTCCTAATCTTAATCTTCTGAGATTAAGATTTAGGAGCTTCTGCAAACATGATCCTGCGCGCGCGACAATTCGAATTTGTTTTCCCCCGCCCAACCCTGCTCATGGGAATTGTCAACGTGACGCCGGACTCTTTTTACGACGGGGGCCGGTTTGCCGCCGTCTCCGCCGCTGTCAGCCACGCACTGCAATTGGCGGAGGAAGGAGCGGATATCATTGATGTGGGAGGCGAATCCTCCCGCCCCGGAGCGGCGCCGGTGCCGGAGGCGGAGGAATTGAAGCGCGTCATCCCGGTGATCGCGCAACTGGCGGGCCGCCTCACGATTCCCATTTCCATTGACACGGTCAAAGCCGCGGTGGCGCGGGAGGCTTTGCGGGCCGGGGCCAGCATAATCAACGACATCGCGGCTAATCGTAGCGACGACGGGATGTGGCGCGTGGCGGCGGAAAGCGGCGCGGGTTATGTGGCCATGCACATGCAAGGCTCGCCGCAAACCATGCAGATCAACCCCTCCTATGGCGACGTCGTCAGCGAAGTCAACGAGTTTTTCCAGGATCGATTGAGTCGATTGCAGGCCTGCGGTGTCAATTGCCAGCAAGTGATGCTCGACGTCGGCCTCGGTTTTGGCAAACGTGAAGAGGACAATTTGCGGTTGCTTGCGGACTTGCGCCACTTTACAAAATGGGAGCGCCCGTTATTATTGGGGGCATCCCGCAAATCTTTTATGGGACGATGGGCCGGCGCCGGAGACCGTCTGGCTCCATCCCTGGCCTGCGCGTGTTGGGCGGTGGAAAATGGGGCGCGCCTGATCCGTTGTCACGATGTGGCGGCGACGCGCGGGGCGTTGCGAATGACCGAAGCGTTGATGGAACAGCAAATAAATGCCGAACATAATACACATGGTTCATGACGGCTGGCGGCCGGTTCTGGAGATCGCCATCATGGCGGTCGGCATTTATTACAGCTTCAAATTCGTCCGCGGCACGCGGGGCGCGCCGGTGGTTTATGGCTTTATTCTGCTTGTCCTGGGCTTGACCGTCCTGGCCTTCGTGCTCCATTTGGAAGTGTTGAGCTGGCTGCTGCGACAGTTCGTGGCCTTCGCCGCGGTTGCCGTCTTGATCATCTTCCAGCCGGAACTGCGCCGGATTCTGGCTGAACTGGGCACCCACCCCCTCTTCGCCACCAGCCGCGAACAACGGGAAAACATCGAGGTCATCATCCAAGCCGTCGAGCGCCTGTCCGAGGTGCGCATCGGCGCCCTCATTGCCATCGAGCAATCCATCAATTTGCAGGAAGCCACCGAATCCGGCCTGCTGGTGGATTGCGAGGCCACCCCGGAAATGCTGGAAACCGTTTTCTTCCCCAATAACGCCATTCACGACGGCGGCGTCATCATCAAGGGAGACCGCATCGCGTTCGCGGCCTGCATTTTCCCGCTCTCACAACGGCAGGACCTCCATCCCTCTCTCGGCACGCGGCATCGCGCGGCCATCGGGTTGACCGAGGAAACGGACGCCGTGGTTGTGGTGGTTTCGGAGGAGAACGGCTGGGTCTCCTACGCTTACAAGGGCCAGTTGGTGCGGCAGGTCACCGCCGAACAGTTGCGCGCCTTCCTGACGTCGATCCTGATCAAGCCCGGCAAACAGCATAAAGTCCTGAATCTGTTTCGTCCCGCTCTCGCGCAAGCCAAGCCCGGCCCAGCCGCGGTGAACATCCCTTCCAAATGAAGCTGCCCCTGCCCGATATCATTCTGCGCAATTTCTGGCTGAAATTCTTTTCCATCGCCATGGCGGCGGTGATTTGGCTGGGCATCCATTACGGCATCCGCCACGAACTCTCCATCAGCAAGCTTAACATTAATAACATCACGGTTCCCGTGGCAGTCGTTGCCGAGCCGGGCGAGGAGCATCTTTTCAAGATTACCCCCGCCGAAGTGGTGGTTTTCGCCGTGGGCGAAAAAGCGGCCCTCCGCAAAGGCATCCGGGTCTATGTCGATTTGAGAAGATTCCACGCCCGGCAAAGCGCCGCGGAAGAACTGCATGCCGACGCCCCGCCGGAAATCAACGTCATTGCCATCCTGCCCTCGACCGTGGCCGTTGAAATGATCTCACGATAACCCCTTTCCCGTCTTCTCAATCTTCCCAACCATTGGGATTTACTCATCCGTCTTCCTTGTGGCATCCTCCCTTTTGGAATCATGAGTCGTAATAAGAAAATCTTCGGCACGGACGGCGTGCGCGGCACGGCCAACGTCGAGCCGGTCACGGCGGAAACAGCGCTCAAGCTGGGCCAGGCGGCGGCGCACGTCTTTAAAAACCTGGAATCGGAATCGCGCGGTCACGGCAAGCACAAAATCGTCATTGGCAAGGACACCCGTCTCTCCGGTTACATGCTGGAAACCGCCCTGACCTCCGGCGTGCTCTCCATGGGTGTCGATGTATTGTTAATCGGCCCACTGCCCACGCCGGGCGTGGCCTATGTCACCCGCAGCTTGCGCGCCGACGCCGGCATCGTCATCACCGCCTCGCACAATCCCTACGACGACAACGGCATCAAATTCTTTCGCGCCGACGGCTACAAGCTCGACGAAGAAATCGAAAACCGCATCGAACGCCTGGTCTTCAGCGGTGAGATCGAGAGGATCCGGCCCGTCGCCAGGGAAATCGGCAAGGCGGTGCGCATCGACGACGCCCTGGGCCGCTACATCGAGTTCGCCAAAAGTTCCTTCCCGCGCCATCTCACTTTGGACGGCTTGCGCATCGTCGTCGATTGCGCCCACGGCGCGGCCTACAAATCCACGCCGTGCGTTTTGCGGGAATTGGGGGCGCATATCTTTGTCACAGGCAATCAGCCCGACGGCTTGAACATCAACAAGGATTGCGGCTCAATGCATCCCGGACACCTCTGCCGCATGGTGCGCGAGCACAAGGCGCATTTGGGGCTGGCCCACGACGGCGACGCCGACCGCATCCTGCTGTGCGACGAAAAAGGCGGGCTGATCGATGGCGACGATATCATGGCCATCCTCGCCCTGGAACGCCTGGCCGCCGGAACGCTCCCAAAGAAAACCCTCGTCGCCACCGTGATGAGCAACGCCGGATTGGACGCGGCCATCGAGGCGGCGGGGGGCAAGATGGTGCATACCACAGTGGGAGACCAAAACGTGCTGGCGGCGATGTTGAAACTGGACTTGCCGCTGGGCGGGGAACAAAGCGGCCACATTATCCTGCGCGACTACGGCACGACCGGAGACGGCCTGATCGCCGGCTTGCAAATCCTTCGCGTGATGAAAACGACCGGCAAACCCCTCTCAGAACTGGCCCAATGCTGGACGCGCTTTCCCCAACTCCTGACCAACATTGTCGTGCGCGAAAAAAAGCCGCTTGACGAGATGCCGCAAATCGGCCGTTTGATCGCGCAAGCCGGGGCCGCCCTCAAGCCGCAAAGCGGCCGCGTTTTTTTGCGCTATTCCGGCACCGAACCCAAAATCCGCCTCCTGTTGGAAGGCCGCGATGCCAGGCAACTCAGCCATTGGAACCAAAAACTGGCCCGGGCGCTCAAAGCCGAACTGGGCTGACGCCAACCCGCCCCCCACCCGTCGGACAGTCCTGCTCGTCGGACCCGTCAAACCAGCCTTGCACAAGCCGAAAAGACGATTATAATCAACACAACGGAAGACATGCATGAATCTTATTTATCCATTTACCGTTGGATGAAAACACTGAAGAATCTGTTCCTCAACGAATTGGCGGACATGTATGATTCGGAACGCCGCATTACCAAAGCGTTGCCTAAAATCATTAAAGCCGCCACGAGCAAGAAACTGCGGAAGTCTTTGCAACATCATTTGGGGGAAGCCAGGGGGCATATGAGGCAGATCGAGAAGGTCTTCGCGTCCTTTGATGAATCGCTCAAGGCGAAAAAATGTCCCGCCATGGTGGGCATCCTTGAGGAAGGGGCTCAAATCGTCAGCGAGAACAAAAAGTCCCCGGCCATCAACGCCGCCATCATCCTGGCCGCCCGGAAGATCGAGTTCTATGAAATCGCCTCCTATGGCACGCTGCGCACCTGGGCGGGAATGTTGGAGAACGAAAGGGCGGCCAACCTCCTGCAAGGAATCCTCGATCAGGAAAAGGAGGCCGGCCACATGTTGAATCATCTGGCCTCTTACCGGAATAACGGAGGCTCGAAAGAGCTGGCCGGCGCAATTTAAGGCAAATCTCCGGGGAAGTTTGGGCCGGAGTGGAAACATTTGACAATCATGTTCCAGCCATCAAGACATGTTTTGGCCACGCCGACGCGCTGGTTGACAAGCTCTTCAGCCGAACCCAACCCGGCGACTGTTGCGGCGGTGACACGCCGCCGCGACAGTCGTTTCCGGCCATCGAAAGGGTCCTTTTCTCTTTCATGATGTGTCCGGCTCACGGTCACGCATTGACAGTCAGCCAGAAAAGTTGGTTTTTTGAATTTGACGGCATTTCACAGTCTGATACTGTGGCCAGCCATGAGCCGGCGATTTCCGTCATATCCTGGTCCCCCGCGTTTATTTTATCTGGCGTTTTCTTTTGTTCTGGTCTGCTGCACAGGCCAGGCCGCTGTTGAGGAAAACTCCAGTTCCGGGGTTGTCCACCGCCATGGCCGGCTCCAGGTGCAGAGCGGTCAATTGTGCGACCAGTCCGGCCATCCGTTCCAACTCCGGGGCATGAGTTCACACGACTTGAAATTGTACCCCTTCGCAAGCAATACCGTGGGCCATCTCGTCGATGACTGGCATGTCTCCGTGGTCCGGGCTGCCATGTACACGGATAGTTATGGTTCGAGCTACATCCGGGATCCCGGGGTGAAACAGACGGTCAAACTCATTGTGGAATCGGCGCTCCGCCACGATATCTACGTCATCATTGACTGGCACATTCTTGAGGACGGCAACCCCAACCTTTACAAACAGCAGGCAAAAGAGTTTTTCCGGGAGATGGCCAGGGCCTATGGCGGCCATCCCAACGTCATCTACGAAATCTGCAACGAACCCAACGGTCCCGGAGTGGCCTGGCAGGAAATCAAGGCTTACGCCAGTTTCGTCATCCCCGCCATCCGCGCGATTGATCCGGACAGTGTCATCATTGTCGGCACCGATTCATGGAGCAAGGGGGTGGACGCGGCGGCGAATGCTCCGCTGGACTTCCCGAATGTCATGTATGCGCTGCACTTCTATGCCGGCTCACACCGCGGCGAACTGCGCGGCGCGGCGGATTACGCCTTGAGCAAGGGGCTGGGGGTTTTTGTCTCAGAGTGGGGACTGACCGATTACACAGGAAGAGGCAGGCTGTATTTTGACGAGGCTGAAAAATGGGTTCTTTGGATGGATCAGCACAAGATCAGTTGGATAAACTGGTCCGTCAGCCCCGCGGATGAAGGCAGTGCCGCCCTCAACCCGAAAGTGAACATCGATGGACCCTGGCGGGCTTCGGACATCGCTCCATCCGGGACATGGATTAAATCAAGAATTCACGCAGATTGACCTGCCAGGGGTAAGCTGTCGCAGAACTTGTTGCCGGTGAATAACTTCCACTTTCGCGCCGCCGCAAAGGTGCTATATTTTCTACGCCATGGGACGTGACGAAGACACAAGCCCGGTTGCCGTCAAAACTTCATTGCGCGTTCTCAATGTGGAAGACAACGCGGATGACGCGGAGTTGAATGCAGCCATGATTACCGCGCGCTGGCCGCACAGCGATTTCGTGCGCGTGGACACCCGCGCGGAGTTTGCCGCCGCGCTCGAGCGGGAAAATTACGACCTCATCTTGTGCGATTACACCATTCCCGGCTTCGGCGGACTTGAAGCCCTGGCCATCGCCCGCGAAAAATGCCCGGAAATACCCTTCCTGTTTGTCTCCGGCACAATCGGCGAAGACACCGCCATTGAGGCCCTCAAAAACGGCGCGACCGATTACGTGCTCAAACACCGCCTCATGCGCCTGATTCCAGCCGTGGCCCGCGCCTTGCGCGAGGCCGCCGAACGCGCGGAATGTGAACGCGCCGAATTTGCCATGCGCGAATCCGAGCATAAATACCGCGAACTGTTTGAGAGTCTCGGCGAGGCGGCGTTTCTGGCCGATGAAAAAACGGGGAAGATCATCGACACCAACCGTCGCGCCGAAGCAATGCTCGGCTGCGGACGCGCCAATATTTTGGGGCAGAAACAATCCCGGTTCCTCGCGGGACTGGACAAGGCAAGGGCGGCCGAAACCACACTGTTTGACTCCACCGTGACTAGCGTCGGCGGCAACAACCTGCCTGTGCGCGTCCACGCCACGAAGCTGACGATTCACAGCCACCCCCTGGTGCTGTGGCTCTGCCGCGAACTCCAGGCGCACCCTTGATGCCTCCTGGGGCCGCTGCAGCTAAAAGGCTGGGCAATCAACCAACCGGGGCGTTTTTGGTGGGGCGGGGCTCCTGCCGGGCCTGGGCATTAGAAAAATGAGATTTTTAAAATACGCCTTAAGAAACGGATCATTTTTCCACCCCCCTTTCCTTCTTTCTCTTCTGACGGCAACCTTCTTCGCAGCCATCTCCACCCTTTCCATCCCCGGAATATTCACGATGGACACAACCGCATGAAAAACCCAACATCAACCTGAATCAGCGGATTTTGGAGTTTTCTATCGGATGACCGATGGCGCATCAACAGAGGGAAAGAGGGTGGCAATTCAAGACAGGGTCCGATGGGCGCGTTGCGCCGTTTTGGGCGTGGTCCTTGGGCTGGTCGCCGGCGTGTATGTCTGGAGCGCCAAATCGGGATTGATGGAGCTTTGTGCTCCGACTGCGGAAAATACCTACTATAACCTCCTGGTGCGGGGTCTTCGCGACGGCCAGCTCAGCCTGAAAACGGAAGCGCCGCCAGGCCTCGCACAGCTTGCCGATCCCTACGATCCAACGGCCGGCAAACCCTATCGCTGGAGCTACGGACATTCGTTGTTTGACCTGAGCTATTACAAAGGAAAGCTATATCTCTACTTTGGGATCACCCCAGCCTTGGTGCTCTTCTGGCCTTATGCGGTGCTGACAGGCCATTACCTGCTGCACAAACATGCCGTGGCGATCTTTTTCTCGGCGGGGTTCCTTGCCGCAGCAGGTCTGCTGTTGTCCATGTGGAAGCGCTACTTTGCGGACGTCAGCTTCTGGATAATCGTCCCTTGCGTAATGGCGCTTGGCCTGGCGAATTTCGCCCCGCCCATCTTGGCGCGCTGTGATGTTTATGAAGTGGCGATCAGTTGCGGATATGCCATGACCATGCTGGCTTTGGCGGCGCTGTGGCGTGCGTGGCACGATCCGGGGCACGCGTGGCAATGGCTGGCGGCAGCCAGTCTGGGCTGCGGGCTGGCTGTGGGTGCCCGGCCGTCGCTGTTGTTTGGGGCGATCATTCTCCTGGCCCCGGTGGTTCAGGCATGGCGGCAGAATCGCCCTCTGCGGCCTCTCTTGATGGCGGCCGCCATTCCAATTCTGTTCATTGGCGTGGGCCTGATGTGTTACAACGCCTTGCGCTTCGGCAACCCGCTGGATTTCGGGCATCATTACCAACTGTCCTCCACCCGGCAGGACACGGTGCATCAATTCAGTCTGCGCTATCTCCTGTTTAATTCCCGGATTAGCTTTCTGCAGCCGGCCCGGTGCAGCGGCCATTTCCCATTTCTGCATGACATCGTGACGCCAACCTTGCCGCCGGGCGCGGTGGAGCCTGAGCATTCTTTTGGTGTCCTGACCAATATCCCCCTGGTATGGCTGGCCTTGGCCGCGCCGCTGGCTTGGAAGAACCGTTCGGCGGAAGCGCGCTCCACACTGCGCTGGTTTATTGGGGCCGTGGCTCTGCTTTGCGGAGTTTGCGCGCTGACCATTAACCTCTATTCCATCATGTGTCTGCGCTATGAACTCGAGTTCGCACACGCCTTCGTGCTGCTGGCGGTCATCGGCATCCTCGGTTTGGAGCGCGCCTTGGCCGGCCACCCGGCTTGGCGGCGCGCGGCCCGTTGCGGTTGGGGTTTGTTGCTCGTCTTTTCGGTCGCGTTCAACCTCTTTGAAGACTTTAATTTGCAGGCCGACGCCCACTTCAACCTCGCCAGCGTTCTTTGGCACGAGGGCAAATTGGACGAAGCCATCCACCACTACCAAAAGGCCGTTCAATTCAGGCCGGACTTTCCTGATGCCCGCAACAGCCTCGGCAGCGCTCTTCGTCAACAAGGCAGATTGGACGAAGCCCTCGCCCAATACCAACAGGCCCTGCAACTCAGGCCCGACAGCGAGTCGGCCCATTTCAACCTTGCCAAAGCGCTTTATCAAAAAGGCAACGTGGACCAGGCAATCGCGCAATTTCAATCGGCGCTGCAACTTGAACCGGCCGACATGGAAGCTCAAAACAACCTGGCCTGGTGTCTGGCCACCGCCGCGCAAGCGTCGCTGCGCAATGGTGACAAAGCGGTGCAACTGGCCCGGCAGGCCAATGAACTGGCCGGCGGAAAAAACCCGGTTATTCTTGGCACCCTTGCCGCCGCCTTCGCCGAGACCGGGCGATTTGGCGACGCGGTGCAAAACGCGCAAAAGGCCATTCAACTGGCGCAGTCGGCGGGGCGGCAGGATTTGGCGGCGAAGCTCAACGGCGAGTTGCGGCGCTACGAAGCAGGCCTCCCATTGCGCCAGTGATTCCTGTGTCGTTTGAGAGGCCGCGGGCGAAAAAAATTGGCTTGCGCCAAATTCGGTTCGTCGTTACGTTTCGCAGCCCGACTCGTGATGGGTTGGTAGCTCAGTTGGTAGAGCAGCGCCCTTTTAAGGCGTTGGTCCCGGGTTCGAGTCCCGGCCAACCCACCATTCCAGGATTCGAATTGATGAATGGAACCGGTGGGCGTATTTTTCGATATATGCCGATTTATGAGTTTCATTGTGGAAAATGCGGGGCGGACAGCGAAATCCTCGTCCGTTCCAGCCGCTGGCAGGGGACCGCTTGCCCGCAGTGCGGCGCAAAGAAGTTGACGAAAAAGCTGTCGGTGTTCGCTTCCAGCGCGGGCGGAAACGCGTCAGAACCGGCCTCTTGCACCGGCAATCCCGGCTCGTGCGGCATGTGCGGCACGGGCAGGCCGCATTCACACTGATCAGTCCGCCCCCATCAGGTCTTGCACGGGGATTCTTGACAAATCCGGCACGGCCCAATCGGGCGCGTGCCTCAACAACTCCTCCACACTGAACGTGCCGGTGGCCACGGCCAGCGCCCTGGCCTCGATGGCGCGGGCGCAACGGATGTCCAGCGGCGTGTCGCCAACCACCAGAATTTCCTCGCCGCGCAAGGGGCGGCCGAGGCGTTCGCCGCCGCGCTGTCGGGCGACGGCGGCGATGCGGTCGCGGTCCTCCTCATCGTCCGCAAAAGCGCCGAAGGCGAACATCTCCCACAGATTGTAATGTTGCAGCTTGATGCGCGCGCCTTCGCGGACGTTGCCGGTCAGCAAGCCGAGCATCGGAGGTTGCGGCAGCATTTCCAACGCGCGATGGAACTCCAGCACCCCCGTGCATGCGCCGCCTTTGCACTCGCGAATCAATTGTTCCAGCCAGCACAAATAAGCCTGGAAAAAACGCCCGAAGTTCTTGGGCGAAGCTTCGATTTGATGGTTGGAAAAGAATTCGCGCACGAGGGAGACATCCGTCCGTCCGGCAAACTTGAGGCGTTCGGTGCCGTCGTTGACGCCGAATTCGCTGGCGAAGGCGCGGGCAAAAGCCTTCACCCCAGCCCCGCCCGAGTGAATGAGCGTCCCATCCACATCAAATAGCACCAGTTGGATCATGAAGGCACAAACTACGTGGCAGCGGAAGAAAATGCAACGTCAGCCGGTTCTCTGCGTGGCGCACCCAAATCCTTAGCGACTTCTCGGGGAGCGCGACCGTCTCGGTCGCATCCGTCGGCGTCTCGACGACGGAAATCGCGCTTTCGGCGCGTTCACCCATTCAGTGAACTTTTCAGCACGTCGCTAATGTTTAGGGTGGCGCAGTGGCGCAGGCGTCCTCGCCTGCGGGTTCCGGCAGCGTCTCGCTTCCGACTTAGTGGCAGCCTCAAGTTGCACCCAAACAATCAGGACCCAAAAAGTGGGAAAAGCTTCCAAATTGTTCCCCGTCCGCATATAACCCCGGCGGAAATCGCGATGAGGAACATTGTTTATTTTGACCTGGAAACCCAGAAGTCGGCCGAGGAAGTGGGCGGTTGGAACAACATTCGCGACATGCGCATGAGCGTGGGCGTCACCTACAGCACGGGACGCGGCGGCTACAGGATTTATGGCGAGAAGGAAGTCAACGCCTTGATTGACGAACTGCGCCGGGCGGATTTGGTGGTGGGCTTCAACAGCCTGCGCTTCGATTACGAGGTGCTGCTGGGGCACAATCCCTTTTTCGACGTGGAACAGGTGCCGACGCTGGACATGCTGGTGGAGCTGCAAAAAACCTTGCAGCACCGGCTCTCACTGGACGCCATCGCCAACGCCACCCTCGGAGTGGAAAAAACCGGCGAAGGAATGCAGGCGATCCGCTGGTTCAAGGAAGGCCGGATGCTGGAAGTGGCCGAATACTGCTGCTACGATGTGAAAATCACCCGGCTGGTGCATGAGTACGGCCTTTTCCACAAGCAATTGCACTACACCAATCGTTACGGCAAAAAACTGAGCGTCGCCGTGGCGTGGAGCTAGAGCAGGCCGTTAAAAATGGTTTCAAGTGCGCCGCGTGAAGGCATTCGGCCTGCATTTCCTGAGCAGAATGTGCGTATTTTGTAGGCCCGCTGCCCTCAGCGGGCGCTCTTTTGACGGGCTGTCAGGCTTTGGCGTGCGTTCTCTTGACGCTGGCCAGCGCTTCGTTGACACCCCGCAGTTTGATGGCCAGGTCCTGGGCCAGATTGCGCATGACCACCATGCCCAAGCCAGGCTCGCGCCGCACCAAATCCGCAAAGGCCGTCCGTTTCATCACCAGCAAAATGCTCGGCTGGGACGCGACGGCAAACGCCGCCCGCGGCGCCCCGTCCAAAAAGGCCAGCTCCCCGAAAATCTTCCCGTCGCTCAACTGCGCCACCGCCGGTGATTCCTTTTCAAGCTGGATGCTGATTTTCCCCCGCAATACCACAAACGCCTCATCACCGGAATCGCCTTTGGCAAAAACCTGCTCGCCGGGCCGGTAGAGTTTCTGCACGAACAACCGCGCGATCTTGCGCAATTCCCCGTCGCCCAGACCCGAAAACATCGACAACGGCCGCAACAGGTTGATGATTGCCAGCCCCAGTTTCTGGTCCTCGAAATTCCGGTCGATCAGGGTGACCATGCTCCGGGCGTGCGCCGTAAAATTGCCGCTCTCCAGCGAATAGGGCACATTCAGCTTCACCATTTTGACCACGTCTGAAAACTTCCCCTTCTCGCAAAAAAAGGCGGGCAGGTAAGCCACCGGCACAAAGCCCAGTTGCTCGGCGCTCTTGAGCAGGCGCGGTGCCCCCGCCAAAATGTCCACTTCCGTATAGGCCGCGCTGAATTGTTCCTGCACCAATCGCACCACATGCGCCAGCAACGCCCCCATGGACAAATCGTCGCTGCAAAACGCCTCGGTCAACCGCGCGCACCGGTCCTGTTCATCAAAATAATAATTGAGCCCCGTCACCGTCTTTTTATCCTGCCCGCCCAGCAAGGCCCTCATGGTTGGAGTCCCCGGCATGCGCATCAACCCCAACCCGTAGTTGAACCGCCCCGACACTTCCGGGGGCGGATTGGCGCTCTCGGCCTGGCCGCGACTCTGCCGGTACTCTTCCATCGTCGCCTCGCGCACCTCCAGGTCGCATTGCAACGGATATCCGCTGGCCCCATCCCGCACCACCATCGTGTTGGGTATCCGCAGTTTCTCCAGCACGGCGGCGCTCAATTCGCTCACATCGGGCAGGGATTCCGAAAGCGGCGTGCGCGTTACCAGGACGGAGTTGGCGCCGCTGACATAGAACAAAACGCCCACCCTTTGCTGGAGCAGGTGTTTGAGCGGTTGAAACCCCACGCACACGTAACCCAGGTTCTCGAGCAGGATTTGCTGCGCATTATCCGGGGCGGCAACCCTCACAATGGCCATCTCGTTGCGTTTCGCCGCCTGTTCCTGGACCGTTCGCAGGAGTTTCTCCGCTGACCCGTCCGCCACCCCTTCCTCCCGTATCAGGTTCCGGCCCAAATTGGCCACCGGATTGGAACTGACGCTGTCCGGCTTCAGAAAGGAAATACTGCCCGTCAGCCGGCCATCGACTTCCGCCAGCCACGTTTCCTGGCCCGTGCCGGAATCCAGTTGGCCCGCGATCCAGGCGGGATCATAAATCGTTTTTACGGGGTATTGGGCGCCCAAAGTCGCCTGGACTAAATCCAGCCACTTCGAAGCGTCAGCGGGGGTGGCGCGTCTAATGTCGGTGCCTTTCAAGTGCCCCGATTCTGCCCGCCGCCCCGGCTCATTTCAAGAGCTAATTATTCGTCCCCCCAACCGCGAGTTTGTCTTACCACCGGCGATAACCCCAGTGACGCGGATAACCCCAGCCGAATCGACCATAAGGATACACATAAGGGTAAGGCGCCGCATAAACTACGGGACTGGAGTAATAGACGGGAGCAGGCTGCACATAAACCTGCGTCGGCGCCATCGTCTGCACAACCGGCTGGGCAGGTTGGGCCGCCGGCGCGACAGTCCGATAAGCCGGGGCGGGATAAGTCATGTAAGCCGCATAGCTCGCATAGCTTGGATAAACCGGATACGGGTAAGCCGGATAAGCATAGGCTGGCGCAGAAGCGCTCGCCACACTTGCCCCGATGGCCGTGCCGACGGCTAGTCCTCCGAACACACCGGCGGCAATCGGCCATCCCCCACCCCACGCCCGCGCGTTTGTGGTCCCAACAGTGGCCATCGCCAGAGCCATGGCCGCAACAATCGAAGTTCTCGTAAGTCTCTTCATATAAAGCCTTTGTATATTTTTTCTTCGTCTTCCCCCACACTCTTTTGACAGCCGTGTGCCATCAATTATTCAACCGGCAGACAACCTCCTTGGCGTTCTTTGGGTCATACCCGGTTTCCTGCCATCTGTCCTATACGAGACCGGCGATTGAATCTTGCACACTGTCTCCAGTTTTAAACGCCTTCTACGCAACCATTTCTGTCACTCTAATTCTTGGGAATGGCACCTTTACTGCTCGCTATTAAATATGCTAAACCATCTTCGACAGCATACTTGGACAGGCTGCGAAAGACAGGAAGCTCCCAGCCTAAAAAACCCCGTTTTTTCACGCTTTTTCACGCTTTTAAACCCAACCCTCGCCGCACTGCTGGGGTTGGCGGTGGGAATCGCCGGCCAGGCCGCACACGGCGTGCCGCCAGTGCTTCTCTTGCCCGCCAATTCCAGCGGTGCGGAAATCCAAAAGGCGCTGGACGGCCTGCCGCCCAACGGTGAAGTGGTTCTCAGCCCCGGAACGTATGAAATCTCCCAACCACTCATGTTGCGGCACGATTATCAGACGTTGCGCGGCAGCGGCCCGGCCACCATCCTGCATCTGGGGGACGGCGCTGATTGCCCGGTGGTGATCCTGGGGCCGCCAATGACTAAACCCTGGCATGCAGCGACCCACCTGCGCCTGGCCGACCTGTTGATTGACGGGAATCGCACGAACCAGAAGCTGGAATTGTGGCGGGTGGCCGGCGACGGCTCCGAAATCAATAACAACGGCGTGCAGATTTGGAACGTGGACGGCGCGACGGTTGAACATGTCATCTGTTGCCGTTGTCGTTCCGGTGGCCTGGTCGCCGCCTGGGTCCGTCACCTCCGCGTCATTGACTTCGAATCCTATGACAATCAGTTCGATGGTCTCGCCTGTTACCGGACTGAAGAAAGCCACTTCGATGGCCTGCGCTTGCACAACAACTTGGGAGCGGGCCTGTCATTGGACCTGGCTTTCAACAGCAACTGCATTACCAACGCGCTATTGGCCGGCAACGATCTGGGCATCTTCATGCGCGACTCCCGCAACAATTCATTTCAGGCGCTGATCATCTCCAAGAGTCATCATCATGGAGTTTTCATGGCCCAAGCCCTCGTTTCCACGGCCAAGGGCTGGCAGCTCTGTCCCGGCACCCAATGCATCGGCAACAATTTCGAAAACCTGTTGGTCAATGATTGCGGCGGAAAAGCCTTTCAGGTCAACGACGCTTCCTGCAGCAACAACGTCATTTTGGGGGCTAGTTTCATCCGCAACATCCTGGGCGGCTTGGCCCAGCCCGCCACCAATCCCGTCAGCCTCCGGGAAGTGGCTGAACGTTAGACGCGGATTTTGCGTTGTTTTTGGGGGTTTTTGGCAACATCCTGCCCATGGTGCAGGCTCAATATTTTAGCGAGAAAACTGACGCTGGGCAATTATTGCTCAGGGCGCTGATTATTTCCCTGCTGATCCATTTGGCGGTGTTCGGCACGTTGAGATGGGGCCACGCTTTGAATATAAGGTTGCCGGCGTGGATGCACTTGCCGCCAAAGTTGTTCATGTCCACGTCGGCCAGGAATATCTTTCTCTCCCGGAAGCCGCCATCGCAACCATCGCAATTGAACTTTGTGGATGTCGATCCGGCCCTGGCGGAGGCTGTCCCTCCCAAAACGCCCAAATTCTACAGCGCCAATAATTCGGTCGCCGCCAATCCTGTTCCGAAGAACGAGCTGATTCCGGAGATTCGCGGCCGCCAGGACAAGGTGATCAAAACCACCGAGGACACCCGGCTTAAACCGCAACCGTTGCAGCCCTCGCCGCCCAAACAGTCTGCAACCACCGCTCCCGAAGCAAGGCCGTTGCCGAAAAAAGCTTATGCTCCCGGCGATCTGGTCCTGGCCAACCCGGCCGAAAGAGAGCAGGAGAGGAATGGCCAATCGCAAACGGATCTGGGCGCCGATGCGCAACCGCAGCCCGTTCATGAACGGCCGCGCACCATTGCCGAAGCAATGGCCCAACACGGCATGCTCGGCGAAAAATCGCGGCAGGAGGGCGGCGTCAACCGCGTCAAAATGGGTTCGTCCGTCGATGCGATAAAGACTTCTTACGGCGATTATGACGCGCAGTTCATTGATGCCGTGCGCACGCATTGGTATCAACTGCTGGAAAATCGTTCCCCGGGCACGGGCAGGGTGGTGGTGGAATTTCGGCTGCTCCCGGATGGCCGGGTCACGGAATTGAGCATCGTGCAGAACGAAATGTCCGAATTGTTCGGGCTGATTTGCGCCCAGGCCATCCGCGAGCCGGCCCCTTACCGTCCCTGGCCGGAGGAAATGCGCCGCGACATTCCGAAGGATTACCGGGACGTGACTTTTACTTTTTACTATGGGACGGAATGAACTAACTTGAGAGCGGTTAAGAAAGTGAATCATGGCTGATATTATCATTGCAGTGCTGCTTTTGGCGTCGGTCATCGGACTGACATTTATCGTTGAGCGCGGACTGGCCCTGCGCGCCGTCAAGGTCATCCCGCCGGCGCTGGAGGGCGCGTTGGAAACATTCCGGACGGCGGAGGATCTGCCCATGCTGCGGCGCATCTGCCAGCAACATCCTTCCGCCTTGAGCCGCTTGCTCCTCCAAGCCGACAAACATCAGAACTGGAGCAAGGCCGAAAATGCCAACGGTCTGGAAACCTATGCCCGCCAGGAAATCTCCAAACTGGAACGGGGCCTGGTCGTGCTGGAAATCGTTGTCGGTGTCGCGCCTCTGCTGGGCCTGGTGGGAACTATTTACGGCTTGATCGCCCTGTTTGCCAGGCTGGGGACTTCCGGCATCGGCGATAACAACGAATTGGCCAGCGGGATTTCCCTCGCCCTCAATGCCACTTTGCTGGGCTTGATCACCGCCATCCCCTCGCTCGTCGCCTGGAGTTATTACAACAAAAAGGTCGAAAGCCACGCCGTTAAAATGGCGTCGCTCTGCGATGCGTTCATGCGGCAATTGTATCACTTGGATGCCAATCGGGAACTGGCCGATACGCCCGCCCGCAACCGGGATTGACCAACGCCGTGCGTTTCTCCACCCGCAAAAGAAGGCAGGCCCCGACGGTCATCATTGTGTCGCTCATCGATGTTTTGATTGTCGTGCTGATCTTTCTCATGGTCACCACCACCTTCAAGCAGCAGCCGGCCGTCAAAATTGCCCTGCCTTCATCCATTCAACCCAAAGGCGGCGCATCGGACACCGCGCTGGTCGTCACCATTCCAAAACAAGGCCCGCTGTATCTGAAGACCGACCCGATCACGATGGATACCTTGCAGCAACGGCTGGTCGAGGCGGTCCGTCTCAATCCGCAAACCACCCTGGCCATCCGCGCCGACACGGACACGCCGGTGGGGATCTTGATCAAAGTCATGGACGCCGCCAAAGCTGCGAACATCAAGGTGGCGAGCGTTTTCACCCGCGCCGCCAAGTAGATCCCGCCAAGGCCCGCTAAGGCGCAGGGAGAGGAAACGGATGAGTCTTCAAGTCCAGAGGGTCTATGGTGACCGGCGGCAGGCTCCGCCCCGCTTCGTTTAACGCCGCCGCGTGCATCGGCAGGCATAACAGAGCCGAAACATCGTCTTGTCTCCAGATGAGGACGTAGCCTTGCGCTGTCAAATCTTCCGGTCGCAGCCGGTCCCGCGCCAGATCCAGGATGACATAATCCACCTTGCAAGAACGGCATAATCTCAACCAATCGCCCTGATGATCGAAAAAGGCGTTGTTCAGCGCAAAAGTGGATTCAGGGTAGGCGGTTTCGTAGCGCCCATCCATCGAGATTTTGATGTTCGGATAAAGCCGCCAGGCCAGATAACTGCCCCAGGCGAATGGCGTGGCCAGATTCCCCTTCGCCCCGGCCCGGCTGAGGATGTCCGCCTCGCGCACCGGGTCTTCGCCCACGGGCGCCAACGGATGCATTGAAGCCCCGGGCAATATTTCCAGCGCAACATAAAAGGCAATGCCGGCATACAGGATTCCAACCGTCCAAGTGGGATTGAGTTTTGCGCGCACGGCGGCGGGCAGCCCCGCGGCCACGCCGGCGTAATACGGCCCGGCAAAGGCCAGGGCGGCCACGCCGAAAAATGGACCGTGTCGTCGAACGCGCCAGCCCATAAAGGCCGTCAGTGCCAGGATGGCAAGCCCGACGCAGTTCTTCCGGGAAGTGTGTTTCCAGCCCAGAATGACTGCCGCAACTGTCAATACAAAGAGTAAACGGAATCCCCAAAAGTCGTCCCAGGCCACCAGCGGCAGCGGACGCCATTCGGCAATTCGCGCCCGCGGGTGGAGCAAGGCCGGGATGAGGTATCGCCAGAATTCGATGCCGTAGGGATTGATAAACGTCACCGCCGCGCACGCCGCCGCCGTGCCGGTCAGCGGCGCAATGTCCTTTCTCGAAATGACGGCGGACGCGGCATAAAGAAAAACGACTCCCAGTCCCGCCACGAATCCCCCGTGAAGATTGGTCCAGACCAGCATGACCAGCGGCAGAACGACCACCGGCCAGCGCCGCCCGCCGCGCAATTCTTCCAGGCAAAACAGCGTCGCGCCAAACAAAAAATAAGTAAAGGCGTGGCTGCGCAGGACGGGAATGTATCCAGGCAAAATGCCGGCGGCGGCGGGGATGGCCAGGAGCAGCAGAAGGTTCGCGTCGCAGCCTTGTTTGCGGCCCGCGCCAAGCCCGAACCCCAGAGCGCCCAAGGCCAGGGCTATCTTCAAACCCATCAGCCCGGGCGGGCCGAATATCTTGAGCGTTCCGTAGAAGACGACGCCCGCGCCCCATTCATGAGCGATCCAATCGCGCAGCGTTGGCGTGAAGGCGAAGACATCGTGCCGCAGAAGGTGTCCATGCTCCCACACCGACGCGCCGATGGCCAACTGCGCCCAGAGATCGCCTTCAGTTATGTTGTGGAAGGCAAGAATGCCGGCAAAAGCAAACAAACCCAGCAGCACGATGAGGCCCTGCCCATAACGCGTTTGGCTCTCGGTCACGGCACGATAATAGGAAGCCGCATTTGTTCGTCAAGCTCCAGCCCCTGCGTCATGGGGCTGCAAGTCCGTCTGGACGCACCTATATTTCGTCGCAAACTCCGAGAGCAACAAAATGCATCAGATGCGCCTCAGGGGATGCATCGAAATCCCACCGCAAAACAGGAAACCAACGGCTTTTTTGCTGACATTTGAATTGGCACTGCCGCGCATTAACCATGCTCCAATGCGCGGCAGTGCCAATTAAGACAGGTTATTGAAGCTTCTCGCATGTCAAGGAAAAATTACAATGCAATTTCGGATTTTCGGATTTTCGGATTAAAGGCAGGATAAGGAGTTGATCTTTAGCTCCGAGGGTGGAAACGGCGGTGGATTTCCCGCAGACGCAGCGCTCCGACGTGGGTGTAGATTTCCGTGGTGCTGATGTTGGCGTGGCCGAGCAATTCCTGAATGATCCGCAAATCGGCCCCGTTTTCCAATAAATGCGTGGCAAAGCTGTGCCGGATCATATGGGGCGTCATGTTCCTCCCAATGTTCGCCCGCCGCGCCCGCCGTTTGATGCGCCCCCACAAAGTCGTCGCGGCAAAGGGACGACCGCGTCCGCTCAAAAAAACGTTGGCGGGTGTGTTTGGTGTGACCAGCCGGGGCCGCCCCGTTTCGAGATACCGCCGGAGTGCTTCGATCGCCACGCGGCCCACCGGCGTCACGCGCTCCTTGTTCCCCTTGCCAATGACGATGACAAAACCTGCGTCAAGATGAAGTTGTTCCAGGCGGATGGCGCGCAGCTCGGCCAGGCGCAAGCCGGAGGCATAGGCCAGTTCCAGCACCGCCTGGTCGCACAATGACGCCGGCGTGGCCGGATTCTCCGGCTTGAGCAATTGTTCTATCTCGGAATTGGACAGCGCCTTGGGCAGCCGCTTCCAGCGGCGCGGCAGCGACAGATTTTCCGCGACGTTGAGCGGCAGAAGTTTTTCCGCCTCGGCAAAATTGTAAAAGGCCCGCAAGGCCGCGATTTGGAGATAAAGACTTTCCGAACTGAGCCGGCGGGCTGTTTCCTTCGGTTCATCCTTCAAGGCCCGGTTCCGCTCGTCTTCGAGAAAATCCATGAGATCGCGCAGCGTGACGTCCTTCCACTCCTTGAAGCCGCGCTTCTCCGCCCAGGCCAGGAAATTGCCCAGGAGCGCGGCATAGGTTCTTTGCGTGTGTTCCGCCTGCCCCCGCTCATGGCGCAAATAAACCAGGAAATCTTCAATCAAATGTTGCATTACGGCTGCCGGGTCATCAAAGCTTTTTGCCTGTTAGTCGCGCATAGGCTTCCAGATATTTCTCCGTCGTCCTGGCCACGACTTCCGGCGGAAGGGCTGGCGCGGGGGGTTGCTTGTTCCAGGAAAGCGTTTCCAAATAATCCCGCACGAATTGCTTGTCGAAACTCGGCTGCCCGCGGCCCGCCTCATATTGGTCGGCCGGCCAGAAACGCGACGAATCCGGCGTCAGGACTTCATCGATCAAGATCAACTTCCCGTCCCGCAGCCCAAATTCGAACTTCGTGTCCGCGATGATCAAACCGCGTTGCAGCGCGTACTCGGCGGCAAAGGAATATATTTTCAAGCTCAAATCCCGCGCCTGCTCCGCTGTTTCACGCCCCACGATGCCAACGGCCTCCTCGAAGGCGATGTTTTCATCGTGCCCGGTCTCGGCCTTGGTCGCGGGAGTGAAAATCGGGTGGGGCAGCCGCGATGACTCGCGCAAGCCGGCGGGCAGCGCCACCCCGCAAACGCATCCTGTCTTCTGGTAATCCTTCCAGCCCGACCCCGACAGATAGCCGCGCACCACGCATTCGATGGCGAGCGGCTCCGTCCTTTTCACCAACATGCTCCGGCGGGCCAGCAGCGCGGAATACTTTTGCAATTTCGGCGGCAACGGTTCCTCCGCCGTCCCGGCCAGATGGTTCTCCACGATGCCGGCCGTTTGCGCGAACCAGAAATGGGATATTTGCGTCAACACCTCGCCCTTGCGCGGTATGCCCGTTGGCATCACGCAATCGAAGGCCGAGATGCGGTCCGTCGCGACAAACAACAGGCGGTCGCCCAAATCGAACACCTCGCGCACCTTGCCGCTTTTCAGTTTCTTGAGGCCGGGCAACTCCAGCTTGAGAAGTGGTTCTGTCGTCATGTCCTTAAAAGTTAATCGCAAACTTTGAAGTTTAAAGTTCAAATTCTTGCGCTTACCCTTGGCGCAATGAATTTCCTGGTCACGGGCGGCGCGGGCTTTATCGGCTCGCACCTTTGTGAGCGATTGCTTCAGGCGGGGCATGGCGTCTGGGCGTTGGACGACCTGAATCCTTTTTATGATCCTGCCATCAAACGGGCCAACCTCCGCGAAATCGGACAAGCCGGCAAGCCGTTCACCTTCGTAGAGGGCGACGTGACCGATCCAGCCTGCCTGGATCAACTCCTCGGCAGCGCCCCCTTCGACCAAATCATTCATCTGGCCGCCCGCGCCGGCGTCCGCCCCAGCCTGTTGGAACCCGCCCTTTACCAGCGAGTCAACGTCGAAGGGACCGCGCAGGTGCTCGAAACCGCGCGACGCCATTCCGTCGGGAAAATCATCGTAGCCTCCTCCTCCTCCGTCTATGGCATCAACGCCCGCGTTCCCTTCACCGAGAGCGACCCTATTTTCTCGCCCATCTCGCCCTACGCGGCCAGCAAACTCGCCTGCGAAGCCCTTGGCCATGTGTACCATCACCTGCACGGCATGGACGTGGTCATGCTCCGCTTTTTCACCGTTTATGGCCCCCGCCAGCGGCCCGATCTGGCAATTCATAAATTCGCCCGACTGATCGAAGCAGGCAAACCCATCCCGGTTTTTGGCGACGGCGCCACCGCGCGCGACTACACCTACATCACCGACACCATCGACGGCATCATGGCCTGCGTGCAAAAGAAATTCGGCTATGAAATCTTCAATCTTGGCGAATCCCAGACCGTTGAACTGGGCTACCTGATCACCCTGCTCGAAAAAGCGCTGGGCAAGAAAGCCATCATCGACCGCCAGCCCCCGCAACCGGGCGACGTGCCGTTGACCTTCGCCGACATCAGCAAAGCCCGCCAGCGCCTGGGCTATCGTCCCCGGGTCAAAATTGAGCAAGGCATCCCCCGCTTCATCGAATGGTTCAAAAGCCACAAGGCCATTTCCTCCTGCTCATTCAGTCCTCCGACAACTGTAAACCATCTCCATTGTGGCCAATGGTTCTAAAACAATAAGGGAAGGAGATGCAACCCTGAAAAGAAGAGTGTCGCAAATCAAAGGCGCCCGAATAATTCGGGCCGCAAAGGACAGCGATAATCGGATAATCTAATTGCTCAACGTTCTGATCACGTCAGAGGCCAAAATAGGCGCAAATATCCTGACAGTGGCATTCGTGATTCCAAAATCAGCGATGGCTTCCACTTCTGCGACAGGCGTTATCCACTTCGACGGTTCGTTGCCAGGCATCTCGCCATAGATACCTACGCAGTAATATGGGGTGATTTTCGTGATGGTGAATGTTCTGGCGTTCGCCAGTGCTTTGACTCTTTGAAAATACGCTTCCTCGTCCGTATTTGGCAGCACAATAACTTTATGCGGCCGGATACACGCAGTGATCTGTGCGGGACTGGCGGTCTGATGGCTTTCGGAAGGCAGCCAATCGCAGCCGGTCACAGTCAAATCCGTGCCCGCTTGTCAACTTGTCCGCCCGTAGCCCTTGGCGATGGCGGGACCATGATTAATCTAGTTAAAATCCACCCAAATTAGTGCTCTGGCGACCAAACTATATGCAAAGACCTATACACGAATGCCTTACAGATCAACCATCGGTTAAAACGGTCATGCTACTCAAAGCGAATCAAAGTGATTCTATTTCCACGTGGCTGGGAGAATCGGATGATCTGTCCATCGATCCGGCGTTGGCTTGGGATCGGCGGATGGCCGACGACGCCGAACCGGGCGGCAAATTGCGCGAACAGATGTCTGCCTCCTGCATACTGGCAGCGGTTTCGATACAGGCCCAAGCAGCCTTTAGCCTTTTCTTCCCTCCCTCCGCGATTGATACTGGCACAAGGATGATTAAGTTGATTTCAACCGACTTCGACGGGACGCTCTTCGCCGAGTTCGAAGTACCGCCGGTGCCGGTCGGGTTGCAAAACCTGATTGACCGGCTGCAAAAGCAGGGGGCCAAATGGGTCATTAACACCGGACGCGACCTTTCCAGTTTGATGGAAGCCCTGGGCCGCTCGCGTTTGTTGGTCAAACCGGATTTCCTGGTGCTGGTGGAACGGGAGATCTACAGCCACCGCCACTCAGAATACGTTGAAGATGCCGCCTGGAACCGGGCTTGCGACCGGGCGCACGCCGAATTGTTCACTCGCGTGCGGGCCGACGTCCCGCGCCTGCGCGCCTGGGTCGAGGAACGATTTGGCGCCATCTACTACGAGGATGCCTGGTCCCCCTTTTGCCTGATTGCAGAACAGACCGGCGATGCGAATGTCATTCATGAGTATTTGGCCGATTATTGCCGCACCGTGCCGCACCTGAGCCTGGTGCGCAACGATGTCTGTTCGCGCTTCAGCCACGAAGCCTTCAACAAGGGAACGGCCCTGGCGGAAATCGCGCGGCAGTTGGGCGTCACACCCGAGGAAACTTTCGCCGCCGGGGACCACCTCAACGACCTGCCCATGCTGTTGCGCCGTCATGCCTGCTGGTTGGCCGCGCCCGGCAATGCCGTGGACGCCATCAAGGAGGCGGTGCGCGGCCAAAACGGCTATGTCAGTGAGTTGACCCACGGCCACGGCGTTGCCGAAGGCCTGGAGTTTTATATCAATGCTGAATGCTAAATTCTAAATGCTAAAGTTGTCTTTTCCATTTTCAGACTTTAGCCTTTGACGTTTCAATATGGAACAATCGCAGGACTTAAAGCCGCGAACCAAGGCGTTCGCCCTACGGATCATCCGCATGTATTCCAAGTTGCCGAAAAGCAATCAAGTCGCGCAGGTCCTCGGTAAACAGGTGCTCCGGTCTGGAACATCCGTTGGCGCAAACCATCGCGAGGCATCTCGCGGTCGGTCAAAAGCCGAGTTCATTTCCAAAATCGGCGATTGCCTGAAAGAGATTGAAGAAACCGAGTATTGGCTCGAATTGCTCGTGGACAGCCAATGCGTGGTATCGAGGCAGATGGACGGCCTGCTTGATGAGACGCGCCAACTCATTGCCATCTTCACCACCATTGACAAGCGCTCGAAGGAAAACCTTTAGCATTTAGCATTTAGCATTTAGCATTCTCTTTGTGCATCGCGACCCTCTCAAAAATGCCAGTCGCATCGTTGTCAAGTTCGGCACCGGCGTCCTGACCGACAGCCGCAGACAGCCCGACGTGGCGCAATTGAAACAATTGACCGGCCAGGTGGCGGCCATTCGCGCGCAAGGCAAACAAATTGTCATCGTCAGTTCCGGCGCGGTCGGCGCCGGCATGGGTGTGTTGGGCTACGAAAAGAGGCCGTCGGAACTCGCCGCTTTGCAGGCCTGCGCCGCCGTCGGCCAATCCCGGCTGATGACCACTTACGAGAAGCTCTTCGGCGAAGCCGGCTTCAGCGTCGCCCAAGTCCTGCTGACCCACGACGATCTCGAACACCACGAACGCCATCTCAATGCGCGCAACACCCTCGTGAACCTGCTCGAGCACGGCGTCATCCCGATTATCAATGAGAACGACGCCATTTCCTTTACGGAATTGAAGTTCGGCGACAACGACAGGCTCTCGGCCCTGGTCGCCTGTTTGCTTCCGGCCGACGCGCTCATCATTTTGACGAGCGTTGACGGCTTGATCGAAAACTTTGGCCAGGCCAACTCCAAAACCATTAGCGCCGTGGAAAATCTGGATGACACCATCGAGAAAATGGCCGGGGGCACCCAAAGTGAAACCTCCGTCGGTGGCATGGCTTCAAAACTTCAGGCCGCCAAAATGGTCATCCGCTCCGGCATTCCCATCGTCATCGCTTCCGGCCGGAAAAAAACCGTGCTGGCCGATATATTGGCGGGCAGGGATGAAGGCACGCTTTTTGTCGCCCAATCCGCCAAACTGACCGGACGAAAACGCTGGATCGCCTTCTTTCATCATGCCAATGGCGCGCTATTCGTCGATGACGGCGCGAAAAAGGCCCTGCGCGAAAAAGGCAAAAGCCTGCTCGCCCCGGGCGTCGTCCGTTGCCAGGACGAGTTCGCCGCCGGCGAAGTCGTGCGCATCTGTGACCTCGACGGGACCGAGTTCGCCCGCGGCATCAGTGAATATGGTTCAACCGTTGTGCAGGCGCGCCAGGCCTCCGGCGTCCTGGTGCATCGGGACAATCTCGTGCTGCTTTGAACAAGCCCCCTCCCCTTTTCCATGAACACCCAATCCGCCCTCAACGACCTGCTCTCAGTCATGGCCCGACTCCGCTCCCCGCAAGGGTGCCCTTGGGACCGCGAGCAAGACCACATGACCCTCCGCTTTCACGCCGTCGAGGAAGTCTATGAGTTGATTGACGCGATTGAAGCAGGCGATGATCAGGAGATGATCGAGGAACTGGGCGACTTGCTCTTGCAGGTGGTTTTTCACTGCCAGTTGGCCGGCGAACGGGGCGCGTTTGATTTTCAGGAAGTGGCGCGGCGCATCACGGAGAAACTTGTGCGCCGCCATCCGCACGTCTTCGCCAGCCTCAAAGTCAAAGACGTGGACGAAGTGTGGGCCAACTGGGAAAAAATCAAAACCGCCGAGAAGCACGGCACCCGCCACGCGCGGCCCTCGGCGCTGGATGGCATCCCAATACACTTGCCTGCGCTGCTCAAAGCTGAAAAATTGCTAAAAAAGGCGAAAAAAGCGAAGATCCATGGGCCGAAAGCCCCGGGCCGAAAACCCGGGACCAGAGCCGGACTGGGCCGGGAATTGTTTGAATTGGTCCGCAAGGCGCAGGACAAGGGTTGGTCGGCGGAGGAGTTGCTGCGGGCGGAGATTAAAAGACAGGAGCGCGCCATGCGCAAAATTGAACGTTTATGACGGATTCCAGATTTGCCAAATTGTCGGACTTGCTTGTCAAATATTCCATTGAACTGAAGAAGAATGAGCGCATTCTGCTGGACATGATCGATGTGCCGGACGAGTTCGCCATCCAATTGATGCGCGCGGTGCGCAAGGCCGGGGCAATCCCGCTCGTCGAGACGCGCCACACCCGCATCAGCCGGGAGGCGCAGCGGCAAACCAACCGCCAGCACGCCGCCCTGGTGCGGAAGGTGGAGTTGTTCCGCATGAAACAGGTCCAGGCCTACATCGCGGTGCGCGGCTCGGACAACGCCAGCGAGTCCTCCGATGTGCCGTCGGACCTCATGGCGCTGTATTCCAAAGTGATGCGGCCGGTTTTGGACCAGCGCGTCAACAAGACCCGCTGGTGCGTCCTGCGCTGGCCCTCGCCGAGCATGGCCCAAGCCGCCAACATGAGCACTGAAGCCTTCGAGAATTTCTATTTCAACGTTTGCACGATGAATTACCCGAAAATGGCCCGGGCCATGATCCCCCTGCAAAAGCGCATGAACAGGACGGACCGGGTGCATCTCAAAAGCCCCGGCACGGACCTGCGCTTCAGCATCAAGGGCATCGGGGCGTTGCCGGCCGACGGCAAGCGCAACATTCCCGACGGCGAAGTGTTCACCGCTCCGGTGAAGAACTCCGTCCAGGGCGTCCTGCAGTACAACACGCCCACGCTCTACGCGGGGACCAAATTTGAAAATGTCCGGCTCGAATTCAAGGACGGAAAAATCATCAAGGCAACCGCCAACAACACGAAACGATTGAATCAGATCCTCGACACGGACCCGGGCGCGCGCTACGTCGGCGAGTTTTCGCTGGGCTTCAATCCTTACATTATGGAGCCGATGTGCGACATTCTATTTGACGAAAAAATCGCCGGCTCGCTCCATTTCACCCCGGGCCAGGCCTACGAGGACGCGGACAACGGCAACCGTTCCGCGGTGCATTGGGACATGGTGCTGATCCAGCGTCCCGACTGGGGCGGGGGCGAGGTGCGGTTCGACGGCGAGCTGATCCGCAAGGACGGGCTGTTCCTGCCCAAAGACCTGCGGCCGCTCAATCCAAAGAACCTGAAGTAGCCCCTATCCCTTGAGCATGGCCAGGAATTGCTTCATGGCCGGCGACAAAACCTTGTTCTTCTTGTAAATCGCCGCCAGTGGCCGGAAGAGGTCGTGCCCCTCGATTTTGACTTCCGCCAGGGTTTGCTTGGCCACTTCCTGAATGACGGTGCCGTGCGGCACGATGGCAACGCCCGCCTCGATCTCTACGGCCCGCTTGACCGTCTCGATGTTGTCAAACTCCATGACCGTCTCCACTTTCACTTCGTGGTCCTTGAGGATCTTGTCAATCGCCTTGCGGGTCGGGATATCCGGCTCGAAACTGATGAATTTCTCGCCTGCCAATTGGGACAACTTGATCGACTTGGCCTTGGCCAGCGGATGGTGGGGATGGCAAATCAGGACCAGGATGTCCTTGCGCAACGGGATCAGGTCCAGCTTCGCGTCGCGCGACGGGTAGGCCACCAGGCCCATGTCCACCACATTGCCCAGGACGTCCTCATAGACCTGATTGGCGCGCCGGTATTCGACGTGGACATTGACGGTGGGAAAGAGCTTGAGGAACTTCTTCAAATACGGCGGCAAATCGTGCAGGCCGATGCTGTAGATGGTCGCCACCCGGATCGTCCCGGAAATGATGTCCTTGATCTCCTGCAGGCGATTTTGCAGCGAGTCATAGGTCTGGTTGATTTGCTTGCAATATTCGTAGAGCACCTGGCCCTCGCGGGTCAGGCGGAACTTCTTCTTGCTGCGCTCAATGAGCAGCGATTTGAACTGGCGCTCCAGCGAACTGATTTGCTGGCTGACCGCCGATTGCGTGACGTTGTTGATTTGGGCCGCCCGTGTGAAACTTTCTGTTTCGGCCAGGTCACAGAAAACTTTAAAGCTTTCAATCTGCATGCCGGCCATTTAACGCGAACGGCAAAATAATGTCAACTTATGATTAAAAAATTTTATTGCGCCAGCACCTGCTTGACTTTGCGCAGCAGGTCCTGGGCGGAGAAGGGCTTTTGCAAGTAGCGCTCCTGCTCCTGCGCATTGGTGGAACGGAGGTAGCCGCTGGACCAGATGATGCGCATCTCGGGCTGGGCGCGCAGGATGTGCTCGCTCAATTCCCGCCCGCTCATGTTCGGCATGACAAGGTCGGTGATGACCAGGTCGATCTTCTTCTTGGAATGGCTGAACAATTCCAGGGCCTTCTGCCCGCTGTTGGCCGTCAGCACCGTGTAGCCGTAGGAGGAAAGCACCATCCGCCCCATCGTCAACAACAGGTCTTCGTCATCCACAAACAGGATCGTTTGCGCGCCGGTCAAATCGCCGTCGGCCGTGGGGGCGTCGCGCACGATCCGGCGGTTGGCCGGCAGGTACAGGCGCACCGTGGTGCCGATGTCCACCTGGCTGGAGACGGCCACCCCCCCGCCATGATTGGTCACAATGCCATAAACCCAGGCCAGGCCCAGGCCGCGGTGGCGCGCGCCCTTGGTGGAGAAGAATGGCTCGAATATATGTGGCATGACGTCCTCCGCGATGCCCGACCCGGTGTCGGAAACCTCGGCGCACACATAATTGCCCGGATTCAACTTGGCGGTGCGGTCCTGGGTGGCTTCGGTCAATTCCAGGTTGCGCGTCTGCACGTTGATCTTGCCCTCCCCTTGGATCGACTCGACCGCATTTTCGAAAATCTTCACCAGCGCCTGCAGCATCTTGGCTTCGTCGAAATTGGCCGTGAATAACTTCCGCTCCAACTGCCGCGAAATGGTGATGGAACTTCGCACCGTTCCCTGGAACATCTCCACCGTCCTTTCCAGCAGCATGTTCAAGTTGCCGGCCACCTGCACCCGCACGTCCTTCTCCTGCCGGCTGAAGGCGGCGAGGTCATTGGCGATTTCGGCCGCTTTGGCGGCGGATTTCTCGATCTCGACCAGCGAGCTTCGCCAGGGATTGTTGCCCTCGGTCTTGCTCAACAGGAGCGAGGCGTGGCCCAGGATGCTGGTCAACGCGTTGTTGAAATCCAGCGCGACCGACCGCGCCAATTGCAAGGCGCAATCCAGCTTTTGCTTGTGGGCAAGGGTGGTCTCCGACCCTGTCGTCGCGGTGTCCTCCGCCGCTGGTTTTGCAGCGGGGATTGATTCGGCGGACGTTTCCCGGCCCGCCGGAAGCCCCTTGAGCAATTGAAGCAAAAGAACATCCTCCCGGCTGGTGGGGCAGAGCTGTCCGCAATAATCGCCCGGCAACCCGCTTTTCAGAAGGAACTTCAGTGGGACAGGTTCGGTTGAAGGAGGCAGATTAAGGAATTGCTGGCAGGAATCCCGATTGTGCGGCGACCAAATGGCCCCCAATTGGGCCTCTTCGTGCTCGATGCTGGCCCCGAACGCCCGCACCCCGGCGCGGTTGGCCCGCAACACCCGTCCGCTCCGATGCACCAGCAGGACGGGCCATTCCGCGCTCTGCAAAAGAAAATCTTCATCGTCTTTATCCGGCGTCTGCGGCGCGGGGACGGGCGGCTCGACCTTGCGCTCCGCGCTGAATAATTGCAGCAGCGTCCACTTTGGATCACCGGCGGGACAGCGCTCGATGCGGAACGGCGCGGTCGATCCGTCGGCCTGGCATATCTTGAGCGACGCGGCCGGGCCAGGCAAACCGGGCTGCAATAATCTTTTCACGGCGGCGGCTTCCTCCGGCGGGCAAAGTCCGGCCAGGGCCGCGCCTTCGACGGCCGCCTTGGCGCCAAACACGCGCGCCGCCGATGGATTGGCCTGAATCAACCTCCCCTGCGCATCGACGACGATTGCCGGCCAGGCGGCCTGCATCAGGCCGGCGGAAATATTATTCTTGTCAGCGGCGGCGGTGGCCTTGGGCAGGGGCAAATAGGCCAGCTCGGAAAACTCGGAGCCGGACTCCTTGAAAAGTTGCAGAACAAAATAGTCCTGCCCGTCCCGGGCCACCCTGGCGACGTGGGCGATGAATTGTGATTTTCCGCCGCCGTGCAGGCGCAATTTCAGCGGCGCGGTTTCGCTCCCGGTTTGTTGTTGCAGAAAATTGACCGCTGAACCCTCGTTTTCGTCGTCCCAAATTGCGGTCAGGGCCGTGGCGGGCAAATCGTCCGTAAATCCGAATACGCGGCGCGCCGCCTGGTTGGCGCGGCAAATCCTGCCGCCAGCCTCCAGCAACAGGGTGGGCCAGGCAGCTTTCTCCAGGACAAAGTCTGTCTCGCGTCTCATTCCTCATTGGATGTTACGCTTTCCGCGCCCATTCTCCAATAAAATTGGTTCCCTCTTAATTTCGAATGGCAACCATATTGCTTTGACTGGGATGAGAAACTGCTATGGAAAATGAAACTAACGCTGGCAAACGCATATTATTGGTTGAAGACGAACGAGTTACGCGCGAATTAATCAAAGAATTACTCCGTCAGGACGAACATACTGTGGTGGAGGCCAATAACGGCGCCGAAGCCTATGCTCTGTTCACCAAAGGCCGGTATGATCTGGTGATGACCGATCTCCTCATGCCCTTCGTCAATGGCGAGGAACTGGCCACCCGCATCCGCCAATTGGAACCGGAGCAGCCGATTTTATTGATAACCGGGCGCGACGTCAAATGCCGTCCAGGCAGCCCGGTCAGCGCAATCTTGCGCAAGCCTTTTGATTACATGGACTTGCATCAGGAAATGGCAAAACTCCTGTCCTGATCACAGCCCGACAACCACCGCTTTGGTCTGAGTGTAATGTTCCAGGACTTCGTGTCCCATTTCTCGACCCCAGCCTGATTGTTTGTAGCCTCCAAAGGGCAGGGCTGAGTCAAATATATTGTAACAATTGACCCAGACCGTCCCCGCCTTGAGGCCGGCCGCGATGCGGTGCGCCTTGGAAATGTCGCGCGTCCAAACGCCTGCCGCCAGGCCGTATTCGCTCTGGTTGGCGCGGGGGATCACGTCTTCCACCTTCGCAAAGGGTTCGGCCACCACCACCGGGCCGAAAATCTCCTCCCGCACGATGCTCATTTCGGGACGGACGCGCGTGATCACGGTTGGCTGGACAAAATAACCCCGGTCGCCCTTGCGCGAACCGCCCGTCACACAACACGCCCCGGCCTGTTTGCCCTGCTCCATGTAATTTGTGACGCGCCGAAGTTGTTCCTCCGATACCAACGGACCCATCTCCGTCCGCGCATCCAGGCCGGGGCCGAGCTTGATCTTTTTGGCCTGCTGCGCCACGCCCGAAACCACCGTGTCAAAAATATCGCGCTCCACCATCAGCCGCGAACCCGCGCAACAGCATTGGCCGTGATTGAAGAAAATCGCGTTGGCCGCGCCGCTGATCGCCGTCTCCAGATCGGCGGTGTCCTTGAAGATGATGTTGGGGGATTTGCCGCCCAGTTCGAGGCTCACCTTCTTGAGATTGCCCGCGGCGGCGCGCACGATGATCTTGCCCACCTCCGTCGAGCCTGTGAACGCAACCTTGTCCACGTCCAGGTGCGCGGCCAGGGCGGCCCCGGCGCTTTCGCCGAATCCGCAGACAATGTTAACCACGCCGTCGGGCAGCCCGGCTTCGAGCAACAACTCACCCAGGCGCAATGCGGAGAGCGGGGTTTGTTCGGCCGGTTTGAGCACGGAGCAATTCCCGGCCGCCAGCGCCGGACCGAGCTTCCAGGCGGCCATGAGCAACGGAAAATTCCATGGAATAATCTGGCCCACCACGCCCACCGGTTCCCGCAAGGTGTAGGCATGGAACTGCGCGTCGGGAATGCTGAGCGCAATGGTGGCCCCTTCGATCTTTGTCGCCCAACCCGCCATGTAATGGAACAAGTCCGCCGCCAGCGGTATGTCCGCCACGCGGGCCACCGCGCGGGGTTTCCCGTTGTCGATCGATTCCAACTCAGCCAGTTCATCACCGTGCTCAAGAATCAGGTCGCCGATGCGCCAGAGCAGCTTGCCCCGGTCGCGGGGCGTCATGCGCGACCAGGGGCCGGATTCGAAGGCGCGTCGCGCCGCCGACACCGCCCGATTAATGTCCTCCAGGTCCCCCTCCGCCACGCGGGCGATGACGGAGCCGTCGGCCGGATTGAAGACATCGAAAGTTTTGCCGGAGGCCGCGGCGACCCACCGGCCATTGATCAATTGCCGGCGCGGCGTGGAGAGCCAAGCCGAAAGTTGGGAACCAATGGCAGCCTTCGCGGACGAACTCCCGCCATTGCCGTTCGCCGGGCGTTTGCCGGCGTGAATCGCAGTATGGACGCGCACAGAGGCGCGCCGGGATGAAGCAAGTGTTTTCATACGGGTTTATTCTTTCCCTGCCAGTATAATGGCAAAGAAGGAAAACACAACCTCATCCCCGGAATTAACAAAGCTTTTACTGCTTGTCCGGCCAGATGGCTTCCAGCACCGCCGCAATCCTGTATCCGGCCTTGGTCATTTGTCCCTCCGCAACCCTGCACGACCACGCGATTTGTTCCGGCGTCAAATTCTTGACGTGCCACTGCGGACGCGGCAAGCCGGTGCGATTATCCGTCTGGCTGTCGTCCTCATCCATGACCTTGACATCGTGGATTTTGGCCGATAGCGGCATGCATTCCCTGGCCCACTCCCGGTCCCAATTCGTCAACGGCCCGGAACTCTGCCAGCCGGGCGCAGGCTTGCTCAACAGGAAGGCGGCATACTCCGCCGGCGTCTGCGCGTGCGCATTGGTCATGCAAAGCTGCACCACCGTTACGTCCCAGAAAAAGTGCAATTTATTGGTGCCGCCGAACAGCAGCCGGTTGGCGCCCTGGTCGTCCTTATACGGTTTGCCGTAACCGTTGGGGTCGATAAAATTTGTCCCGTCCAAATACCCCGCCGCCACATGGAGCGGCTGATGGATGTCCCCGATATAATGCGCCAGCAGGCGCAAGGCGATTTTGGGGCTGACATTTGTGAACAAGCTTTGTTCCCCCGCCCGGCCTTGCAGGATGAGGATGCAGGCGGGGATGGCATGGACCACATCGACATTCGTCGCCCCCACCGAATCATCCCGATAGCCCGGCTCCTCAAATGGGATGTCGGTGTAATGAAAGGCAAAATGGTTGGGATTGTCCTGCTTGAACTGAAGCATCTCGGGCGTCTGATCCCTGCGGCCTTTGACCTGATCGGCCCAGACCGAGGCGGTGGAGAGGGTCTCATCGCCCAGCAGGGCGTGGACGTGGGCGGCGGCGGTCGTGCCGGCAATCAACTTGTCCGCAATGGCGCCGGTGGTTCTATGGCCCTCGTCGCCCCAGCCAAAAACGGTCGTCGCGGCGCAGCAAACGAGAAAAGAAAGAAAGATTCGAAATTTCATATCCACCCAGTATGGCAAGCCGCCGCCCGCCGTCGAGAGAATAACGCCCCGCCCATTCCCGCCCATTCCACCGCCTAAAAACCGCCCGAAGCAAAAGCTAGGGCTGCCATTCTGCGCGATAATACTGGACGGCGTTGGAAGCAACACCAACCGTGATATTGGCCCATGGGCCTGTGAGCGCGTTGGTCTGGCACGGCAGCCAATTCACCAAATCGGGCGAGGAGCAAATGGTGTAGGTCACGTTGGACTGGCCATTGAGCTGGAATGTGAAACTGCCGGGCGACGCCGGCGCAGGGCTGCTGAGTGTAAAGGGCGGGACGGTTTCCATGAGAACCACATTCCCGGCATTGGGAACGACGTCAAACATGACGTAATTGGTCGAATTAACCGTAACGAATTGCAAGTTTACCGGGTGGCCATTTGTTGAGGCGACGATCCCCGGCCAATTGGCCGGCATGGGCCGGCGCAGGGTGATTGGCTGATTGTAGATGTTGGTGTTGAGATTGTGCGTGACCTGAAGCGTGATGCTGCCGCCCGAATTGGTGATCTCGGCAACGGACAAGGCGTTGCGCTCCTTGATGTAACGGACGACGTTGCCGAAAGTTTCCACCCAGAATTTGCCCTGGTTGGTGCTGGTATAATTCACGCAGGCTTGCAATACCGTGCTTGACAGCGGCGAATAGCCGCCGTCGCTGTCAATCCCATGGATCAGATACACGCACCAGGCGTTGGCCGTCACTGCGTTGTCCGCCAGGCGGTTAATGTTGGTGGCGGTTGTATAAGACCCCGTATTCCCCAGGACAAACGAGCTGATGTTCAGGAAATCCGCCGGCGTGCTGGACACCAGTTGCCCCGAACAACCCCGCGCGGCAATGTAATACAGCGCTGTAATGCTTTCACTGGGAACGGTGCAATCCGGATAGGCCAGGGTGAGGCATGACTCATTGGTTATGTAAGAGTTGATCGTGGACTGGGAATTCGCCAGTTCGTTCGTTAATTGCGCGAATGGCACGGTGGTAAGATCGGGATGCGTCACGGTATGGCTGGCGATTTCATCGCCCCATGCCGCGTCATTCTTCACCAGCGCCCATGACCCCTCCCAGCTTGTGACCGTGAACAACGTCATCTTCAGCCCGGCGGCATGAAACATCGGCGCCGCCACGGCGTATTGATTCGCGCAATCGTCATCAAAAGTGTAGGAAATCGCCGCCGGGCGGAATCCCTCCCAAGTCCCGGCCTGGTATGGGGCCGCCACCGTACCGGCCCGGCCGGCCGGACCGCTCAATGCCAGCATCAGAAAGACAAGTGACGAAACAACCGGGGGATTAGGAAGAGATCCTTTCATAAAAATATTGCCTTATCTTAAATTAGAAAAACATTTTCGGCAAGCAAAAACGGATGAAATCCGGGGGAAAATGTCCAATGACAAAATCGGCACGACCTTCTCCGGAATCTCAAATTTGAAATTTGAAATCCGGGGCGCCCCGCCTCTACAATCGCCTCTCATTGAACGAATCATGAAGGAACATCGCATTTTGCCGCGGCGATGGTGGATTTGCCTGGCCCTGGCCGCGATCACCGTTGCTGTGTTCTCGCCTCTGTTCCACTGCGATTTTCTCAATTTCGACGATCAGGCTTACGTCACCGAAAATCCTTACGTCCGCTCCGGCCTCAATGGCTACAGCCTGGCTTGGGCCTTCCAGACCAGCACAGCGGGCAATTGGCATCCGGTAACGTGGATGTCCCACATGCTGGATTGTCAATGCTACGGCATGAAAGCGGGCGGGCACCATTTGACCAACGTTCTCATCCATGCCGCCAATGCGATGCTGCTCTTTCTGCTCCTGCAAAAGATGACCGGCGCGATGTGGCGCAGCGCGCTGGTCGCGGCCCTCTTTGCCTGGCATCCGGCGCATGTCGAATCGGTCGCCTGGATTGCCGAGCGCAAAGACGTGCTTTGCTCCTTCTTCTGGCTGCTGACCATCTGGGCCTACGTCCGCTCCGTGGAGAATCTCAAATCTCAAATTTCAAATTTCAAATTCTTTTACATCGGGACGCTGTTCTTTTTTGCTTTGGCCTTGTTATCCAAACCCATGGCGGTGACGCTGCCGTTTGTGCTGTTGCTCCTGGATTTCTGGCCGTTGGGACAGATGTCGCGGGACTCCTTGTCACGATTGGTCGTCGAGAAAACGCCATTGTTCGCCTTGAGCGCGGCCTGTTGCTCCTGGACTCTTTGGGCGCAACGGCGGGGACACGCGGTTGGGGAAATTCACCTGGCGCACCGGCTCAGTCATGTTCTGGCTTCTTATCTCGATTACGTCGTGCTGCTGGTCTTTCCGCGCCACCTCGCGATTTATTACCCCTATCCGCTCCATGAACAAACCCTCCGGGTCCTTGGCGGGGCGGCGGCCCTGGCGCTGATTTCCGCGCTGGCTATTGCCGCGGCGCGGCGGCGGCCCTGGCTGGCGGTTGGCTGGTTCTGGTTTGTCGGGATGTTGGTGCCGGTCATAGGACTGATACAAGTGGGTGACCAGGCCCTGGCCGATCGCTACACCTATTTGCCGGCCATTGGACTCTTTATTATCCTGGCATGGGGCGGGGCTGAACTGGCCGCGCGTTATCCGGCCGCAAGACTTTTTGCGCCCGCCCTCATCTTGGCGGCGCTGGCTGCCACCTGGAATCAAGTCCATTACTGGAAAGACACACGCACCGTCTTCGAACATGCGCGGCAGGTCACCCAAAACAACTCTCTGGCCGTCATGTTGCTCGGAGAATTGCAGGCGGAGGCCGGCGATCTGGACGGAGCGGTGTCGCTTTACCGGGAGGCCCTGCGGGACAAGCCGAATTATGCCGCGCACTACTACCTCGCGCGCGCCCTGGAGCAACAGGGAAAAATTGATGAGGCCAAATCCGAGTACTCCTTGTCCCTGCGCCTGCATCCCTGGTTCGAACAGGCTCACCTCTTTCTGGGCCTGCTCCTGGCCAGGGAAAAGAACTGCGACCAGGCCGCCGCCGAATACGAGGCCGTGCTCAAGGCCAACCCGCGCTCGGCTGCGGCCCACAATGACCTGGCCCGGCTCCTCCAAACCGAAGGCCGGCTGGACGAAAGCATCCAGCATTACCGCGCCGCCCTGCAATTCGAGCCAGGGCTGGCTCAGGCCCATAATAACCTCGGTGTTCTGTACCTGCAAAAGGGCCGGCCGCTCGACGGCGCGACCCAACTGCGCATTGCCTTGCACTTGAATCCAGAAAATGCGGAGACGGAGTATAATCTCGCTCTGGCCTTGAATCAGCAGCAGCAGTGGGGGGAAGCCTCGGAACTATTGCAGCGCGTCGCGCCAGCGTGGCCGAACAATGCCGATGCTCAATACCAATATGGATTGGCGCTGTCCCATGAAGGAAAAAACCGCGAAGCCATGAGCCAGTTCGCCAAAGCGCTCCTATTGACGCCGGACAACGCCGAGGCTTTGAACGCCCTGGCCTGGATCGCGGCGACTGATCCGCATCCGGACTTGCGCAATGGGGGGCAGGCTGTCGCCATGGCTGGCCGGGCTTGTGAACTGACCAAGCAGCAGGACCCAGCCATGCTGCTGACTCTGGCGGCGGCTTACGCGGAGACGGGACGATTCAACGAGGCGCTGGCCACAGCCCAAAAAGGCCGGGATATCGCAAAGGCCAAAGCGAACAAGCAACTCGATGAAGAAGCTGCCCTCATGCGGACCGCGTTCGATAAAAGGCAGCCCTTTCGCGCTTCTGTCAACGCGCCGGGACAAGCCGGTCAGTAGCCGAGCGCGGCGCGAAAAGCGGGGTTCCAAATGACATCCGGCACCACCGGTTGGCCCGCGCCATGACCTTCAAGCGAGGTGCTGAAATTACAATAATTCGTCAAATAACTGTCCTTGAAGTATTGTGCGTGGCCGTCGCAAAAATTCAACACTGAGCCTTTGCTGTGCCGCGAGGTCAAGAATTTGAAGCGATTGGCTGGATTCTCCGATTGGAAGTATTCCGTTGGGTTGGGTGCATAAGGCTCCTGGCTGGGACTGAAAAGCTGATCAAACAGCAGAATGGTGGCGCTGGGTTTTGGGAGATTGCTTAACTTGGGCATCTGCGGATACGTATAAGAGGTTCCCTGTGACGGACCGCTGGAGGTTCCGCCTGTTCCGATTTGCTTGTTCAGATCGATGGGCTGGGCATAGCAAAAGAAACCGCCAACTCCCTCCGGGCTTTCTCCCTGCAGCATGGACACATCATGATCAGTCATCGAGGCGGCCGGGCAGAACCAAATCTTGTTGCCAGTCCTGCCCGGAAACGGCATGTACTCCTGCGGGATGCCGGTCCTGCGTCCCGTCAGCCAGTCAAATCGGTTTTGGTCGTAGAAAGCAAGGGTCTTTGCCGACATATACGGGGGGAGAAGGTTGAACCAAGCCGACGAGTCCTCCGGAGTGCCCGGTTGTCCATTGGTGAAGGATCCTCCGGTGGTGTACAGCCCGGTAGACCCCATTCCATCCGCCGGCAGCACATCTTTGCCATCGTTAACATACATCTGCTCGGCGACTCCCCACTGTTTGAGGTTCGAGATGCAACCGGTTTGCAGGGCTTTTGCCTTGGCCATGGCCAGGGCCGGCAGAAGCATCGCCGCCAGAATGGCGATGATGGCTATGACCACAAGCAGTTCTATCAAAGTAAAGGCTCGCGTTTTCATGCGTTCAATATGCCAAATGCGCCCCGGGGCGCAAGGCCTCCGGGGCGCACACGGTTTCTAATTTAATTTTAATTGTTCCACTTCTCGTTTATGGGCTGACAATCACATAAAACCTCGCACCAGTGGCGGGCGGATTGATATCAGTGTACGTTCCGGCTGACGTGGTAAACGTCATGCCTGAAGACAATGTAGTGTACGGACCGGCAACGTTGCTCGCACTCAAGACGCTGTAGGCATACTTGGGCGAGGCCGTCCACGTCAGCGTGACATGGTTGTTGCTGGGGCCAGACAGCACCGCGGTGAAATTACCCGGCGCCGGAGGCGGAGTCGTGACAATGTCAGAATACCGCGTCACATTGATTTCATACGTTCCCGTACTGTACTGGTCCAGGGCGCCGGTGATGCTGTAGGCAAACCGCGGAATCGACTGCCCTACAATAGTAGTGTCCGGCGTGCCAGTTCCCTCATCGGAATAAACGCTTATGCCGACTGACACCCCGCCCTGATTGGTCAGGGCGTAATCCGTCAAGGCGGCAAATGTACCCGACGACGTGAAGTAAACGTTGGTGAGCGTGATCATCTCCCCTTCGTAATACTGCGAGGTCAAGGCAGGGCTGGCCTGCGGATACCCGACCGGCAGGGTCACTGTAGCAACCGGGAGTGAACCCAACGGGGTCAGGCTGCCGCCCGTCACCGTGTAGGTCTCAGACGGATTGCCGACCGTCGTGTCCAGTTCCAAATTGTCATCGAACAAGGAGAGCGTCCCGATCACGGTGACAATGTCCCCCATCATAGGCCGGAAAGTTGAATCTTGGACAAAGAAGTCGATGCCGCCCGTGGCGTCCTGCACGTAATACGAGGCGTAGGAGCTGGTGGTCACGTTCGTCGCCACCGTGATCACGCCGGTAACCGAGTATTCAGCCGTCGCAGCCGGGCTCGAAGACAAGGTGATGGTTGGCGCCGCAGTGGTAACAAGCAAACTGCGCAGGTAAGCGATGGTTACCGGCGCAGGAGGCGACACGGTCAACACATAGTTGGGACTGGTTGCGGCAGGCGACTGCGTGCCTGAGGCGACCACGGTATAGGTGCCTGACTGATTGATTGCCAGACTGCTCAGGGTGAGGCTGGGGCCCGTTCCAACGGAAGTGGTGCTGGACCCGTTGTAGAAATTCCATTGATAGGATATTGGCCCGGAGCCTTCGGCCAAGGCGGTCATGGTCACGCTGCCATAGATTGTTGCCGCGAGGTTCGTCGTGCTCATTGGCGTCGGCGGCGAGACGAAGAAGGGCGCTGTGGGCGTGGTATTCACACTCACAATAGCGTTGGCGCTTTGCGGCGAATTGCCAGTCGAATCAGAGGCGATGGCGTAATAAGTGCCGGAATCACCTGCGGCAAGGTCGCTGAAGCTGATCTCGGCCGTGGCGGAACCCGTGACATCACCGCCATCGTGGACCTGCGTATAGGTTCCCGGACTGGCTATCGTGTTCTTGTACCAAGCGTAGCTCAAGTTAATGCCCGAGCCAATGGCCGAGGCGGCGACTTCCATCGTGGCGGTGGCTCCAGTGTAATTGGTGAAACCGATTGGTTGGAAGCCGATGGTGGGGGCCACGGGCGTGATGCCCGCAGTCACGGCGAGTATGCCGGTGATGGAGGCGGTGTCAAGCGAAACTTCCAAATTGTCAAGCTGCATCGTGCCCATGCCGGCGCGCTGTCTCAGCCCGAACGCGGCAATGTCATTGGTGAATGCTTGCGAATCCGTCGAATAGACAACATTGCCATCGCTTTCGAACGCTGTCGTGCTGGTGTCCACTGTGACATCGGGATTGATTCCCAAATAGGTAAGATCGGCTGACATGTCATAGGCGAAAACCACCTGATAATCAATGCCCGGGGCGAGGTCAACCGGAATGACCGCGGTCGGACCGCCTCTGCCGGTGGTGGGGTTATAGTCGAGGTTGGTGCAGGCGATGCCCAGGCGGTAGGTGCCAGGGTAGGCGTTCGCAGTCAGGGCATAGACGCAGCCAACGAATTGAAAGTCGGTCGCGCCTTCCAGATTGGCAAAATAGACCCCTCCATTGGTGGGGAGCGTGGTCAGGTTGATAATGAAGCTGGCATACACAACACTTCCCGCGGTATTGGGCACGGACTGAATGAACAGGCTTTGCGCATCAGTTGTGGCATTGGCTTGATCGACCACAACTCGGCCACTGCTGACCAGTTCGGGGTTGGTGCCATTGATGTCCGTCCATGGGGAACCGGCGTCGCCGAAGAGATTGCCGTTGGCATAAGTGAACGTGTCATGGAGCAGGTATTGTGTGTAGGAAACGACTGCGGCCGTGCTGGTCGCCGTCGTGGAGGTCGCGCCCACAGTATTTGTCACAACCACGGTATAGGTCACGGAACTGGGCGAACCGCCGCTTGCCACAGTGTAGTTTGCACCAGTCGCGCCGCCAATGAGCACACCGTTGGCAAACCATTGGTAAGTCAGTGTCCCGGTGCCGGAGGCCGTCACGGAGAGGTTAACGCTTGACCCTCCCAGCAAATTGGTGGCTCCTGTCGGTTCACCGCTGATCGCCGGGTTGTTGACGGTTAACGAAACCGCCGGGTTGGTGGTCGTCCCGAAAGCATTGACAGCTCGCAAGTAAAACAGTGAGCCGCTTTGGGCCTGGGTTATGCCGGGCAAAGTGAGGGTCGCAGTGGTGGCTCCGGGGATGGCCACATAAGTTGGGGCGGCCACGCTATTGGAATACCATTGCAAAGTGGGAGTGGGCGAACCAAGAACGGTGGCTGAGAAGGTGGCGGTTGCACCGGGGTTCCCAACAAATGGCGCCGGCGGAACAGAAAAGTAGGGATATGCCTGCGGCCCAAACCGCACCCCGCGGAAGGCGGTGCTGGCAGGGGCTGTCGCCAGAAGCGTGGCAGTGGCTCCCGCTCCGGTGTCCACGATCTTGACCAGACGGTTGGTTGTCGTTTCCGACGTCGTCGCGTAGATCACTGGAGGGCTTTGCGACCAGTCAACCGCGCAACCGAATGCATTACTGAATGACGCTCCTGTTCCGGCGGTCAGAACTGAAAGGGTATAATTGGAGGTCCACGTCTCATACGGGCCGGTGCCTGCGGCGGTAAATTTTATGATGCCACCCAAGGCTGCCTCCGCCACATAGGCAACGGTGCCGCCGGCATTGATCTGGAAGGCATAAGGACTGCTGGAGGAGCTTGCCAGCGGCATCGCGACGATAGAACCCGCATTGGCGGAAGCCGGGGACACGGTGGTTTGCGGGTAGGTGCCGGACACGTTCGAAATAACAAAAATACCATGAGAGGAAGCGCCCGTGGAAAGATACAGGTTGCCATTGTATATATCCAGACAGCGCTCATTGCCTGTTCCTGTTTCTGTCACAGTAAAATTGGCCGCCGATGTGGCATAGACAATGCCAATTTCTCCATTGGTGATGTTGCCCCCCGTGCCACCCGAGCCTGACAGCCAGAAATTGCCCAGCCCGTCGGAGGCCGCGCCGCGGCAATTGAACGTGCTGTAAATGTTCGGATTCTTGACGGGCAGCGCGAAATTGCCGTAGGCATCGACTGTCGCCGCGGCTCTCGGAGCAACGGCGGACGTTGCGCTCTGCGGCGTGGAACCCGGCTGGGCGGCGTATCCGGCCAGCACCAAATAGTTCGAGTTGGCTGAAAGCGTCACGAAACCTTCGGTGGTACCGGTGCTGATAATAAAGGAATTGACCCCGCTCGACGGAAGGGCCAGGGTACTGACCTGCGACCCGCTCGTTGTAAATTGATAAAGGGTGATTCCCGAGCCAGTGGTGGGGGTGATGGTCTGATCCACCACAACAAGATTATTCGGAGAAAATACTTGCGCCTGCGCGGTCAGAAGTGAAACCAGCAAGGCTATTGCCGGGAGGATGTGCTTTTTCATAGGGTTTTGTTCGTTATGTGTTGGTGTCTCAATTTATAGGTTAATTAACGCAAACTTCTTGGATGGCCAATTTGCCAAGCTTTTAATGAACCGAACTGCTCAAGTCGCCGACCCCAAATAAACGGGGCCGCCCCGAACTGAATTTCCTGAAAACCATGCTGCATTATCGGCTTTCCCACCATTGACGGATGCGAGAATCGCAGAACCAGCGGAGACTGTCAATGTCAACTTATACACAAGATGGTGACAATCTCGCGACAATCGTGTGCGGCCGCATTATCCGTGCTCAACCATCCAAACCGGATTGAAAACTGTATGCAAAATTCATGCCGCCGTAACACAATTGTAACATTAGACTCGTAAGATGTTCCACCACAATAAGTTGAGCATTTTTAATTTATAAACCAGAGACGCCGGTTGCTGTTATTTTATGATCATTCTGCATCGTTTCGAACATTATTATTTTTTATTGCCCGAAAGCCCGGATCTCCCGGTCATTCGTGGATGGACATTTGTGGTTCTCCAATTATCCTGTGGGCATGGCGCTGGTTCGAATTTTAGTGGATGGCTACAGCCTGCTGCACAACTGGCTGCAATTGGCCCCGGGCAAGCCCCGCCATTCCGCCGCCGCGCGCGACGAGTTGATCCGCCGCCTCACCCTGTATCGCGACGCCATCGCCACCCCCATCACCGTCGTCTTCGACGGCTCGGGACCGCGCGGCGGCAAAACGGCGCGGACCCCGACGCCGGAAATGGAAGTGCTCTACTCGCGCGCGGGCCAGACAGCGGACGACATCATCGAGCGCGCGACCGTGCGCTTCCAGCCCTACGGCGAAGTGCTGGTCGTGACCGACGACAACGTGGAACGGGAGACGGTGTCCTGCCACGGAGGCATGACGGCCGGTTGTTTGAATTTCATCGACGACGTCGAACGCGTTCTCGAGGAACAGGGGCGCGATATTGCCCGCCACAACCGCGCCGAGCGCCTCCGCTTCAAAACTTCGCGCCCGGAAAAGCAACCCTGCCGATGAAAAGACTTTCCCCCGCTTTGCCGCTGCTCCTGGCGGCCTTTTTCTGCGCTGCCCCGCCCCTCCCGGCGGATGCCGCGTCCCCCACTGCAAAACGCCACGAGAGCCGGTTTCTGTTCGTCGTCGATACATCCGCCGCCATGCGCGGCTGCTCCAACGCCAGCGTGCAAGGCGTCATCGATCTGCTGGCCTCGGACATGAAAGGCGAACTCCGGAAGGGCGACACCATTGGCCTCTGGACCTACAACGAACAGTTGTCCACCGAGTATCCCATGCAAGTCTGGTCAACGGAGGACAAAAGCGCCATCATGGACGAAATGGCGGCCTACTTGCGGGGGCGGCGCTACGGCAAGCGGGCGCATCTCGAAAACGTCATGCCCGCCCTGGGCCAGGTCATCAAAAACTCGGAGAGACTTGCAGTGATTCTGATTTCCGACGGCTCGGGACTGATTCAAGGGACTCCCTATGACAGGGAAATCAACCTGCTGCAAAAAAAATACGCGCGCGACTTGCGCTCCGCTCACCAGCCGTTCGTCACCGTTCTGGCCGTGCGCGACGGCGTGGTATTCGACTATATAATCAATTATCCCGGTTGGGTGGCCATCCCCCACATCCCCACCCCACCCCCCGCCGAAACAAATGCGCCCATTTTGGCGGCGATTCCGAGTCCTCCCACGAACGCTCCTCCGGTGCGACGGCCAATGCGCTCTTTCATCATGTCGGCCAGCACCAATGCGCCTCATGCCGCCGCGCCTCCGCCGGTCCCAGCGGCGGCGCAGCCGCCTCCAACCGTCGTTGCAGCGCCCGTTCCTGTTCCTGCGCCTGTGGTTGCAACGCCTGTGCCTTCTCCTTCATACAAGGCTGCTGCGCCTTTTCCCGTACCGCCGCATGTCGCCGTTGTTGCGCCCGCTCCGGCAAGTCAGCCGGCGCCCCCGCCCATCGTGGCGCGGCAGAACCCGGAACCGGCCGCCGCTGCTTCCCCGCCTCATGCGCCGGCGCCTGTGAACGAACAGCAGCTCCCGCCCGCCCCGGCAGCCGCGCGAAATGCGCCCGTTGCCGCCATCGCGCCGCCAGGTGGCGCTCCGCTGGCGTTGTATGTCATGGCGTTTTCATTACTGACGATTGCGGTGGTGCTGGTGGTGTTTCTAATCCGCCGGCTCCGCAAGGCGCCGCAGGCCAGCCTGATCAGCCAATCCATCGACCGGCCGCGGTAATGAACGCCCATCCATGCTTGAGTCAGCCGACGAATGAATCTTTTTATGCCCTCCATCAATCCGCGATCGCTGATCCGGCCCCTGGTGCGGGCGCTGCGTCCCTATGTGCCGGGGGAACAGCCCGCCATCAAGGACCTCGCCAAGCTTAACACGAACGAGAACCCTTATCCGCCTTCCCCAAAAATCATGGCGGCGGTCAAAGCGGCGGTGGATGAACGGCTGCGCCTTTATCCCGATCCCACGGCTGCCGCCTTGCGGGCCAGGCTGGCGAAGCTGCATCGATGCCGGCCGGAGAATTTCATCGTGGGCAATGGCTCGGACGAATTGCTCGCCCTGGCCACGCGCGCTTTTGTCCAACCCGCCCAAGGCGCAAAAACCGCCCGTTCCAAAGCCACTGTTCAATTCTTCACCCCCAGTTATTCCCTGTATCCGGTCCTGGCGGATGGCCACGGCGCGGCAAGCCTCGCCGTCCCTTTGGGCAAAGACTTTGCCCTGCCTTCGCCGCGCGACTTGAAGCAAGGCGGGCAATGGGATTTTGCCGCAGCGCTTACTTTTGTCACCACGCCCAACGCGCCCACCGGACGCGGATACACCGTCAGCGAACTGGAACAATTATGCCGCGTACAAAAAGGGGTTGTCGTTCTGGATGAGGCGTATGTGGATTTCGCGCGCGAGAATGCGTTCGCCCTCGCGCTGAAATTCCCCCACGTCATCGTGGCCCGCACCTTCTCCAAGGCCTATTCGCTCTGTTACCAGCGCATCGGCTACTTCGCCGGCCACCCGGCGTTGATCGGGGCCATGCACAAAATCCGCGACAGTTACAATGTCAACGGCTTAGGCCAGGTCGCCGCCCTGGCCACCCTTTCCGACCTACCGTATTACCGCGCCAATTTCCGGCGCGTCATTGCCACGCGCGGGCGGTTGAGCCGGGAATTGGAGAAACTGGGATTCAACGTCCTGCCGAGCCAGAGCAATTTTATTTTTGCGCGGCCACCTGTTTTTTCAGCCAAAGTCTGGCTGCAAAAATGGCGCGAGAAACGCGTGCTGGTCCGCTGGTTCAAATCCCCGGCAACGAAGGATTTCCTGCGCATCACCATTGGAACCGATGGGGAAATCGACGCCCTCCTGCAGGCCGCCCGCCAAATCATTGGCCCTCATTCAATTTGTCCCGCCAAACATTTTCCCTGACCGCGAGAAAGTTTCCGTCGGCACGCCCAAATCGTGTTTCATCAAAACATCCCGGTCCCATGGATTCTTCGTCCGCCAGATGGCGATTTTCTGCCTGAAGGAGAGGTGGAACGAATACCATGGCGACACCAGCAGAGTGTTGATCAAGGGATAATCGGTGCCATAGACCAGCCGCCCGGAAAATTCGGGTCTGGTCAGGGCTTCCTTCAATCGCCCCGGCCTGTTGATCTGCGTCAGCGCGGATATGTCCGTACAAAGGTTTGTATATTCGCCCATCATCCGCGCCAGCCGGTCAGGCCCGCGCTCACCGTGGTAAATCTCCGCCGAGGCGATGTGCGCCGCCACCACCGTCACGCCGAGACTCAACGGCAACCGCAATTTGTCCGGGTCGCCAAACTCTTCCGCCGCGCTTGAAAAGGATTTCTCTTTGCCGGTGTGGGAGAGCAGCGGCAATTTCAACTCGGCCATTTTTTTGTAAAATGGAATGAGCTTCGGGTCCCCCGGGTCAATGGCCATGATGGGCAGAATCCATTTCACCAGCACCGCGCCGTGCGCCTTGGCCCACTCCAACCGCTCCAGCGCGTCGCGGCGGTAAGGATTGACCGACGCGCCGAAGAGCAGGTTCGTGTGCCGCAACGCCATTTCAGCCACAAACTCATTCGACACATAGACTTCCGTCCGGTTCGTGTCCAAGTTCCCATCCGCGTCCACCACGCCGTCGAGCGCGAGCAACACCGCCCGGTTGACATATTTGCTTTGGGCGAGCGATTCCGATATACGCTCGCCCACCAGCCCGTCGCCCCGCTGCAAAAGTTCCTGCTCCGAAACGCCGAAGCTGCGCAGATAAATCTTGAACCGAAAGTTGTCCCGCAGCCGGGACGAAACAAAACAGCCGCTGCCGCCCGCGCCGATTCCCGCAACGTGACAGTGCATATCGACGATGCCGGCGGGGATGGGTTCAACCGGGCGGTAAGGCCGCGCCGGCAGGCTGGCCCAGATGAAGACGGCGGCCAGCACGACCGCCAAGATAATTCTACGGCGGCGCGACTCGTACGGCAATTTCTGGTTCAAAGTTTTCATGCCCTCAGGCTATGTCCAAATCATCGCCGGGCGTGAATTGAAAAAACTGCGCGGGACATTAAAAAAATCGAATGTGGTTTTTGCTCGCGGCGGCTGTATGCAGCGAAGAAACGACAGGATGACAGGATGGGGAATGGATTGAAGGCCCTAACCGATTCCGGGCTTGACCGAAGATCACGCATCAATTTGACCAGCCCTTTCGGGCAGATCAAAGCTTGCGCAGCAGCCGTTCATATTCATCGTGCGTGCCAATCCAGAACCAAAGGAAGCAGCCATCATCGAAGGTCGCCAAGGCGCGGAAACCCGACCCCGCCCGCACCGACCAGAGATCATGTTTGATTCTCTTGAAGGCGAGAGATTTCAAGCCGGGTTCCTTTTTCCAAAGAGCAAAATTCTTGAGCGCGATCTTTTGAACCTTGGGCGGCAAGCGATTGAAACACGTCCAAAAATCCGGCAACGCGCTTGATTTCACGGAAAAGGCGTCGCCTTCCCCGCACGATGAGCGGCCTTGGCTTTTTTGATGAGCGGATCCAGCCTCCCGGCACGGGCGTCCGCCGCGATTTTCTTGTCCCAAAGCGTTTCGCGATATTCCTGCAACCAATCCGCTACAGCATGAATATCCCTGGGCTTAAGTTGGGCAATGGCCGATTCAATTTCTTGCACCGTACTCATGGCGAAAAGGTATCTGATTTATGTGCGGATGACAAGTCTGCCGCCCTGCCCAAACACCAACAATGCATGCCGCGCAAACAGTGACTTTGATCAGTTGAAGAATGGCGAGCGGGCGGCGCTGGCTGCGGCACGGTCAATTCGCCGCCGGTCGCTCCGTTGTTGCAGTGATTGGGTTTTTCATCAAAGGTCAAAGTGGTTAAATCATGGATTTGTCCATTTTTGGGCTGCGGAATTGGGGCAGGAAGGAGCCGACTTGAACGATGGAGCCAAAGTGGATGCGGACAAACTGGCGTTGGCGGCGCGACTGCGAAGTGAAACGACGCTGACGATTCAACAGCTCGCGGATCGGTTGCACATGGGGAGCCGGAAGAGCGTTGGCCCCAAGCTTCACTCCTGGAATAGGACAACTGAATGAAAACTGTGTCTCAAGCCATTGATGAATCACTTTTGCCAGATGTCGCCTTCGCCATAGCTGAACCAGCGGGTCATGGTCACTTTTTGTTGGGTGAAGAATTGGACGCCTTCCTTGCCTTGCATGTGCAAATCGCCAAAAAAGGATTCGCCCCAGCCGTTGAACGGGAACCAGGCCATCGACGCCGGAACGCCAATGTTGACGCCCACCATCCCGGCTTTGATGCGATGCTTGAATTCGCGCGCCGCCTTGCCCGAGCGCGTGAATATTGAGGCGCCGTTTCCGTAAGGGGAATGATTGGCCAGTTCGATGGCGACATCCAAATCGGCAAAGCGCATGACATTGAGCACAGGGCCGAAAATTTCTTCGCGCGCCACGGTCATGCCGCTTTGCACGTCGTCGAGAACGGTGGCGCCCACGTAGAAGCCGTCCGGTGCCGCAGGCACCCGCGCGCCGCGGCCATCGACGGCGATTTTTGCGCCTTCCTTTGCGCCGGCGTCGATCAATTGCACGATGCGATCCCGGTGTTGCCGGGTGATGACCGGTCCCATGTCCGGCTGGGCTTCGCGGTCGGTGGGGCCGATTTTGATGGCGCGGGCAGCGTCCAGAATGGAGGGTAGGACTGTTTTGTTGGCGTCGCCAATCACCACCGCCGTCGAACCGGCCATGCAACGTTCACCGGCGCAGCCGTAGGCGGCCTCGATCAGGCCGCGCGTGGAGTTCTCCACGTCGGCGTCCGGCATGATGAAGATGTAATTCTTCGCGCCGCCGTTGGATTGCACGCGTTTGCCGTGTTTTGTGCCGACCTCGAAGATGTGCCGGGCGACGGGGGTGGAGCCGACGAATGAAATGGCCTTGATTTTGGGATGAGTCAGCAAGGCATCGACACAGTCGCGTCCGCCATGAACCAGGTTCAACACGCCCTTGGGCAGGCCGGCCTGGCGCAACAGCTCGACAATGCGAATGGCCGTGAGCGGGACTTTTTCGCTGGGCTTCAGGACAAATGTGTTCCCGCAAGCCAGCGCCACCGGATACATCCAGAGGGGAACCATGGCGGGGAAATTGAAAGGCGTAATGCCGGCGCACACCCCCAGGGGCTGGCGCACAGTTTCGCAGTCGATGCCCCGGGCGAGATTCTCCAGGCTTTCCCCCATGAGCAGCGAAGGAATGCCGCAGGCGAATTCGATCATTTCGATGCCGCGCTTCACGTCCCCGCGCGATTCGCCCAGGGTTTTGCCGTGTTCGCGGGTGTTAAGCCGGATGAGTTCCTCGAAATGCTCTTCCAGAAGCGCCTTGAACTTGAAGAGAATTCGGACGCGCTCCACCGCCGGTGTTTCCCACCAGCCCGGGAACGCGGCGGCGGCGGCTTCGACCGCTGCGCCCACTTCCGACGCTCCGCCGGCGGGACATTGGGCGATGACCTCGCCGGTGGACGGATTATGGACCGGCGTGCCGGTCAATTTGGATTCAATCCATTCGCCGTTGATGAAGAAGGGGCAGGGAGTGGTTTGCATCAGCCCTTTGATAGCGCGTCGGATTGTTGGACGAAGGAATCTCCGCTCCATTCGCTGTCGGCGCTGACCACTTTCTTTTGGGCGGCGGCTTTCATGGCGGCCTTGCGGTCAACCTGACGGAGGACGAGGTCGGCGTGGGTGGTGAAAAAGGGAAGGCTCTTCCCCTTGACGTCGGCCAGGGTATCAAATTTATGTTTGGCCATGAAAGCCAGCAATTCCTCGCACATGGGCTTGACGCATTCGTAGCCGAATTTCATGACGCCCGTGCAAACCTGCACCGTGTCCGCGCCCACCAAAAGGAATTGGGCGGCGTCGCCGCCGGTTTCAATGCCGCCAATGCCGGAGAGTGAACGGCCGGCAAATTCCTGGCGGATAAGCTGGGCAATCTCCATGACCATGCGCAGGGCGATGGGGCGGACGGCTTTCGAGGAATAGCCTCCCGGCGTGCTGTAACCTTCGACGGACGGTTCCGGACGCAGCGTCTCCAGGTTGATGCCCATGACGCAACGAATCGTGTTGATGGCGCTGATCCCCTGGCAACCGGCGCGCAACGCCGCCCGGCTCGGGTCCTCGATGCGGGTGATATTCGGAGTCATCTTGGCCCAAACCGGCTTTTTGGCCGCGCCCATGACCCAGCCGCACACTTCCTCCAGGATGTCGCAATCCTGCCCCATGGCTGCGCCCATTTTTCTTTCGGGCAAACCGTGCGGGCACGAGAAATTCAGCTCAAAACCATCCACGCCGGCGTCCTGGCATCGTTGCACGATTTCGATCCAGGCGTCCTTGCGATACTCCTCCATGATGGAGGCGATCAAGATGCCGTCGGGAAATAGATCCTTGCATTTCTTGAATTCCTCCACCCAGATTTTAAAGGGACGGTCGCTGATCAACTCGATATTTTCCCAGCCGACGACTTCCTTGCCGACGTCGGCGATCAATTTGGCGTAGCGGGGCGAGACGTTGATGACCTTGGAAGCATCGAGGCTGACCGTTTTGGCAATGACGGCGCCCCATCCTTCCTGGAAGGCCTTGCCGATGACGTTGAGGTTGGTGCCCGGCGGGCCGGAGGCGATGACGAACGGGTTCTTGAGTTTCAGTCCATCAACTGTCGTGGCAAGTGTTGGCATAGTTTTGACTTCCAATTCTGAACGACTACGGCATTGTAAAGCAACAGGCGGCGTCAAGCCAGAAAAAAATGTGCTGTCGCGGGATTGACGCGCCCCGGCAGCCGATACCAAACACTGCAATATGCCAAGAATTGTTCGCGGAGGATTGATTCAAGCCAGCAGCACCCATGAAGGCACCGCGCCCCTGGATGTGATCAAGAAAGCCATGGTCGAGAAGCACATTGGCTTCCTTGAACAGGCCGCAAAAAAGGGCTGCCACGTCGTCTGCATGCAGGAGATTTTTTACGGCCCCTATTTTTGCGCTGAACAAAAAGCGCATTGGTACGCCACCACCGAACACATCCCCAACGGCCCCACCATCCAACTGATGTGTGAGACGGCGCGGCGGCTGGGCCTGGTGCTGATCGTTCCAATTTACGAGGTCGAAGGGACGGGCATCTATTACAACGCCGCCGCGGTCATCGATGCCGACGGCAAATACCTGGGCAAATACCGCAAGAGCCACATCCCGCACTGCGCGCCGGGGTTTTGGGAGAAGTTCTATTTCCGGCCGGGCAACCTGGGTTATCCGGTGTTTCAAACGGCGGTCGGCAAAATTGGCGTTTACATATGTTACGACCGCCACTATCCCGAGGGCGCGCGCTGCCTGGGTTTGAACGGCGCTGAAATCGTCTTCAACCCGTCGGCCACCGTGGCGGGGTTGAGCGAGTACCTCTGGCGGCTCGAACAACCCGCCCACGCCGTCGCCAACCAGTACTTCATCGCCGCCGTCAACCGTGTCGGGGTGGAAAAGCCGTGGTCCATCGGCGAGTTTTATGGTCAATCCTATTTCTGCGATCCCCGCGGGCAGATGCTGGCCGTCGGCAGCCGCGACAAGGACGAATTGGTGGTGGCGGACCTGGATTTGGACAAAATCCAGGAAGTGCGCGACGTCTGGCAGTTCTATCGTGACCGCCGTCCGGAAACCTACAAAGAAATCATGAACCCCTGAGACTTATGGACCCATTCTTACAAGCTGCGATAGATGAAGCGAAAAAGGGACTGGCTGCGGGCGGAATACCCATCGGCTCGGTGTTGGTCTGCGACGGAAAAATCATTGGCCGCGGCCACAATCAGCGCGTACAAAAAGGCAGCGTCATCCATCACGGCGAGATGAACTGCCTCGAAAACGCGGGCCGGCAGCGGGCGTCAGTTTACAAGCGCTGCACCATTTATACGACGCTGTCGCCCTGCCCGATGTGCAGCGGCGCCATTTTGCTCTACGCGATACCGCGCGTGGTGGTGGGCGAGAACGTGACCTTCATGGGGGCGGAAGAACATCTGCGGGCCAACGGCGTCAAGGTGGAGGTTGTCCAGAGCGAAGAATGCGTGCGGCTGATGCGCGAGTTCATCGCCAAAAACCCGCAGTTGTGGAACGAAGACATCGGCGTGTGACCGACAGAGCGCGGCGGCATGCTACGATTTCGAGGACGCGAGACGGGCTGACTCGATCATTTCCCAGAACTTCGGATTCTCCTGCAGCGCTTCGTCCTCCCCGGTCGGCAGGCTGGAGCGGAAGAGAAAATCCTTGAGTGTGTTGCGGCTCAGGATGCGATGGACAACGACCCCCAATTCGTGCCGCTCGAAATAGACGCGGTAATCGCCCAGGCGAAAGCGGTGCAGGGTTTTGCCCGCGCGCTCCAATTTGCCGAAATGATGCAAATCGCTCTTCAGGACTTCCTGGGGCAGGCCGCGAAACTCGCCGAGGATGTGAAGCTGCAGTTCACGCGGCATCCGGGCCAATTCGGCCGCGCTGATCGGGTTGAAGATGATTTGAAATTGCATGGCGCAAACTTAACGTTCAAGGCCCGGGGGGTCGAGACTGAACCGGCGGAAAGCCAAGGGTGCTCAACCAATCCGACAGCAGGAACAACTCGATCCCGGTAAAACCGACCGGCGCGTTGCGGACCACGGACAACTCGTTGGGCGCCGTTCGCGTGATCTCGGTGGTCGTCTTGCCGATCCACGGGCCCAGATCCCCCGACCACTTTTCTTCAACCATCCTTGCACGCAGATTGCCGGGTGCCGGCGTCCGCGATCGGGTCAATAGCATGCGGCCAAGCATTCGCCATTGTTGCAAGCGCGGCCCTGTCAGTTCCCAATCATAATAAACCAGGTTGGTGCGGCCCTTGATCTGCTTCCATAACTCATCCGTCGCGGGCTTGTTCGGGGACGAAAATGGAAATACGGATAACAGCAAATAATCCCCATCCTTATTATGAACAGTCCCCAAGGAAGGCAATATCACCCGCAAGTTTGACAACACAAGCTTTTGCCGATCCGGCTGCCAAATCAGCTCGGTGCCGTTGAATTGCTTCAACTCGGGACTAAAAGCGGCCGACGCTGCGGATGACAACTTTTCCAAGGTGGATGCGGCGTCCGCCTCCGGCCAGGCCATATAAGTCAGGAAGGGCAATCCATCCCATGCCCACGCGCAGAATTGATTGGTTAACGGATCACCGTCAAGCCGGTAGAAAGCCGGACTCAAATTCAGAAATGCCGCGACATTTTGCCCGGCGGTGAAGCTGATGATCGGCCCTTGCGCAAGCTCGGCCGGTATTTGCCACGGGCGGGATTCCCACGGCATCGCTTCCGGATAAAGCATCCGGGCGGTTATGCGCAGGTTGTCCTTTTCACCGGCGACGGTGAGATTGATCCGCGCCGGTTTCAAGAGCCGCAACCAATCCGGCAGCCAACCGGCCAGGCGCGGACAATCCAAGTCCGCCTCCAACCAGCGGTCCGTTAGAGGCGGGCTGGGCCGCCCCTGGCGGCGCACCTCCCGCAGATACCCGGCTTGCACCGGCAAAAGGTCGTCGCCCCGTCCAACCAGCAACCAATCGCGGGCAGACATAATCCAAAATGAATCCGACGCGGCGATCTTCCACCGCCATCCAATGAATTCGTCCGCCGTCCATTTTTCACCGGGTCCGCCGAATGCCTGGCCGAGATTAGCCTGCCACACTTGCGCTCGCTTTGGATCCAAGCGAAGGGCCAGGACAAACCCAGGAGAGTTCGTTGAGCCGCCGGAGACGACGCCCAAGGATTCCGTTTGCAGAACATCGTTCAACAACGGTTCGATCAAAGAAACCGTGGAATGATTGGTTTCCAAGTTCAGGCCCTCGGCCAGGGCCCGGGAAAATCTTTGCAGGGCCATTTTGCAGACCGGGTCCGCCGAAGGCAAGGCAAGAGCCTTTTGGAGAGTTGAAAGGTTGGAGTTGCCGGTCAGTTGGGCGCAACCGGCGCAATGGTATTGGGCGCCGAGCGCGGCAGCGTCATTTGCTGCGCCGGGCGACGTGCAGGGCAGACTGCCGACCATCAGGGCCGCACACAGCCATTCCAAAAAACCAACCGTCAATCTCATTTGGACGGCCATTGATGCCAGAGTTTAAACGACTTATCAACCGTGATCTGAGTTTCGGCTACCACAAAATGGAACGTTTTCCATTGCGAATGATGCGGCTGGGCCATACACTTTCACTGGACCGCCAAAAAGTTCATGATGAAAAGCGCCAAAAACGACACGCTGGACGACCTCGCAAAATTACGGCGATCACCCCAAGCCGAAGCTACCTGGCAAAATGCGCAACGATATCTGCTCAATGGCCGGCATGGCCCCGCCCTGGCCAGCTACCACAATCTCGTCCAACAATTCCCCGGCGTCTCCCAATTGTGGGCCGAAATGGGCCTTGCGGCGGCAGGGGATCTGGATTTCGCGCTGGCCGGTCAGGCGTCCCAGCGCGCGGCGGAACTGGCCTCCGGCGATGCCACGCTGCTCGTTTCCATCGGCCAGCAGTATCATCGCCTGCGCCGCATGGACCAGGCGGGCGTTTGTTTCGAACGCGCGGCGGCGGCGGACCCTGCATCGGTCCACGCCAGCCTGAGCCTTGCGGCGTGGTACGAGCGGGATCGGCGTCTGGACGGGGCATGGAAATGTGTCGAGGCTTGCCTGGGCCGGCATCCCAAGGATGGCCGGGCGTTGTATTTCAAGGCGTTTTTATTGCATCGCAGGGGACTCAATGGGGAGGCGGAGGCTGCCTTGCGCGACCTGCTCAACACCGGTTCCCCGGATCCGAATGTAAGACAATCCGCCAATCATCTGCTGGGCGTCGTGCTGGACGCCTTGGGACAATACGCCGAGGCGATGTCCTGGCTTGGCAACGCCAAGAAGCTGCTGCATCAAATGACGAACACGGCAGCGCTGGAAGCAGCTTATGACCAGACAGACCGCGCGCGGCGCAAGTTGCTGGCCGAGATGACGCCGGAAACGTTGCGCCGCTGGCGTGAGGAATCGGCTTCCTCCCCCTACCCGCATCCATTGGCGTTTTTGGGCGGCCCGCCGCGCAGCGGCACGACTCTCGTTGAACAAATACTTGGGGCGCATCAGGAGATACTTGCATTCGATGAGCCGGAGGGCTTTGTGCAGGAGTTGCTGAATACGCTTCACCCGCCTCCCCCAGCGAGGGGACTGACCTTCAAGACCTTGGACGCGCTCAGCGCCACCGCGCGTTCCCGGTTGATCAGCCGCTATTTTAAAAGTCTTCTGCGCGACATGGATCAAGAGCCGCATGGCAGGTTGTTGCTCGATAAAAATCCCGCCCTGACGGCTTCGCTGCATATCTGGCTCCGTCTCTTTCCCCAGTTAAAAGTCATCATCACCCTGCGCGATCCGCGGGACATCCTCATCAGTTGCTACTTTCAAAACCTCCCCTTGACCGCAGCCAACGTCAACTTTCTCAGCTTGGAGCGGACAGCCCGGTTTTATTCCGATTGCATGGATGTGTGGCTGCGCATGCGGGAGTTGGGCGGCTTCGAATGGATTGAAACGCGTTACGAAGACGTGATCGGCAATTTACAAGGAGAGGGACAGCGGTTGACAAAGTTCCTGGGGTTGCCGTGGCATGAGGCCCAGGCAAATTATTATGAAGCGGCGCGCCGCACGTTCGTCCACGCGCCGACCTACAATGAAGTCACGAAGCCTGTTTATAACACGGCGGTGGGGCGGTGGAAACATTATGCCGGGGCGCTGGGTCCACTGCAGGAGGGTTTGGCGAAGTACTGTCGGGCATTCAATTACGGGTGATTGGGAACAATTCCCCAACTGAGGAAATGCGTGATAAACAGCAATAAAAATGAATTGCAGGACGATTTGGCCAGGATAAAGCGCTCCCCCCAAGGCATGTCCTCATGGCAAAACGCGCAACTCTCCCTGCGCGCCGGGCGCCATGCTGCCGCGCTGGCCGGCTACCGCGATCTGGTCCAACATTTCCCGGGCATCACGCAGTTATGGCTGGAATTGGGCAGCGCGGCCGCGGGCGATCTGGATTTTACGCTGGCCGATCAAGCGTTTCAGCGCGCGATGGAACTGTCCCCCAACGATGCCGTTTTGCTCAACTCCATAGGCACGCAATATTATCACATGCGCCGCCTGGAACAGGCCACCGCCTGCTTCAAGCGCGCGGTGGCGGCGGACCCTTCATCGTTCGACGCGCGCATGACTCTGGCATCGTGGCTGGAGCGGAATCACCGACTGGATGAGGCATGGGAATATGCCGAGACTTGTCTGGCCCAGCGTCCAAAGGACGGCCGGATTCTGTATTTCAAGGCGTATTTGTCGCAGTGCAAAGGACTCAACAAAGAAGCGGAGGCCGCCTTGCGCAACCTGCTTACAAGCGATCCTTCCTTGTCCCTGGATGTTCGATTCAACGCCCATCATCTGCTGGGGGTCGTGCTGGACGCGCTCGGACAATACACGGAGGCATTGAGCCAGTTCGGAAAGGCCAAGACAGTGCGGCGTCAAATGGCGGACACGGCCGCCCTGGAACGGGCTTATGACAAAATGAACGGCGAGCGCCGCGAGGTGCTGGCGGCCTTGACGCCGGAGATGTTGCGGCGCTGGCGCGACGAATCCGCCGCCACACCCTGCCCGCATCCCCTGGCGTTTTTGGGCGGCGCGCCGCGCAGCGGCACGACTCTCATCGAACAGATTCTCGGCTCGCATCCGGAGATTCTTGTATTTGACGAACTGGATTCTTTCAGGAAGGAAATGCTGAGCGCGCTTAGCTCGTCGCCGCCGGCCCGGAAGCTGACCGCCGAAACCCTGGACAACGGCCTCGCAGCGACCGGCCGCGCCCAACTGACCGGCCGCTATTTCAAAAGTCTCCTGCGCGAGACGGGGGGAAATCCGGGCGACAGGTTGTTGCTGGATAAAAACCCCGCCACGATGCCGTGGCTTCATATATGGCTCCGCTTTTTCCCCCAATCGAAACTCATCATCGCCTTGCGCGATCCGCGGGACATTGTCATCAGTTCCTATATTCAGAATCTTCCCTTCCTGACTCTGGCCAGCGTCAACTTCTTCAGTTTGGAGCGGACGGCCGGGTACTATTCCGACTGCATGGATGCCTGGTTGCGGCTGCGGGAGTTGGGCGGCTTCGAATGGCTTGAAACCCGCTACGAGGACGTGGTCGGCAATCTGGAGGGCGAGGGACGGCGGATAACGGAATTCCTGGGCTTGCCGTGGCATGAGAGCCAGGCGACTTATTATGAAACGGCGCGCCGCAAGTACCTGGACGCGCCGACCTACAACGACGTAACGAAACCAATTTACACCCGGGCGGTGGGGCGTTGGGAACATTATGCGGAGGCGCTGGCCCCTCTGCAGGAGACGCTGGCAAAGTACCGCCGGACATTCGGATACGGCTGACCGGGAGTCTTTATATTTGACAATCGGAGAACAGAATGGGCGACGATGGGCTTGACCTGTTATGATGGATGAGACGGCGAGGGAAAGCCGCGGCATGGCGGGATTTTTGCCGTCTTCGTGGCGTCATGGCTGGCTGTACGGATTTTTGTTGGTGGTTGCAACCCTCGTCGCGTATGGGCCGGCGCTGACCGCAGGGTTCGTCTGGGATGACGAACTTTATGTCACCAATGACGCATTGCTGACTGCATCCGATGGTTTGCGAAAAATTTGGTGTTCGCTCGAATCGCCTTCGCAATATTTTCCGTTGACCTACACCACCTTTTACGTGGAGCGCGCCCTTTGGGGATTAAATCCGGCGGGTTACCACCTGGTCAACATCCTGTTCCACGCCGCCAACGCGCTGTTACTGTGGAAACTGCTCGTCCGGCTGCGTGTGCCGGGCGCGTGGCTGGCGGCGGCAATCTTCGCATTGCATCCGGTCCAGGTGGAGTCCGTCGCGTGGATCAGCGAGCGCAAGAACGTGCTCATGGGCTTTTTCTTTCTGCTCACGCTTTTTGCGTGGATCAAGTTCATTGATGCACAATGCAAGCGCCCGTGGCGATATTACGTTTTGGCGCTGGTTCTTTACGCCTTGTCGCTTTCGGCCAAGACGACGGCCTGCACTCTGCCGGCGGCTCTGCTTTTGATTCTGTGGCTGGGAAAAATGCCGGTCAACTGGCGGCGGCTGGCGCAAGTCGCGCCGTTTGTGGCGATGGGCATTGGTATGGGGTTGGTGTCAATGTGGTGGGAGCGCCATCATCAAGGCCCGCAGTCCGCTGCATCGTTCAGCATCGGGCCGGTGGAGCGCGTGCTGATTGCAAGCCGGGCGCTGTGGTTTTACGCGGGCAAACTGCTCTGGCCGGTGAATCTGACGGTCAATTATCCGCACTGGAACATGTCAGCCTCAAACCCTGTCGCGTATGGCTGGCTGGCGGCGACCGCAGCCTTGGGCGTGGTGATTTGGCGGGCGCGGCGCTGGACGGGACGAAGCGTGGAAGTGGCGGCGGCGTTTTTCGCGGCAACGTTGAGTCCGGTGCTGGGGTTCATCATGCTTTATACATTTGTGTACTCGTTTGTGGCGGATCATTACCAATATCTGGCCTGCATCGGCCCCATGGCGCTGGCGGCGGCGGGCATGGAAATTGGGCTTCGCCGGGTTGCGGCAGGGAAACGCTTTCTTCAGCCAGTGGTGTGCGCGGCACTGCTGATCACGCTGGGAGTAATGAGTTGGAAGCAGAGCGGAATGTATGCCGACACCGAAACGCTCTGGCAAACAACCCTCCGCCGGAACCCCAATTCATTGCTGGCCCACGCCAGCCTCGGCGCGGCCGCTCTTAAGAATGGCCAGACGGAAGAAGCGATCGCTCATTTTCAGAAGGTGCTGGAAATTGACCCGAAGTTTGCAGGAGCCCACTACGACCTCGGCACCAGCGCTTTCCGGCAGGGACGGATGGACGAGGCAATCGCGCAATACAGAAAGGAGCTCGAAATCAATCCGGGTTTCGCATTAACGCACAACAGTCTGGCCGAGGCTCTTGCCCGGGAGGGGAAGGCTGACGAAGCCATCGCCGAATATCGAAAGGCGCTGGCCATCGAACCAGACATGGCTTGGGATCATTACTCTTTGGGCACTTATTTGTTGCAGCGGGGAGACCTGGAAGGCGCCATCGCGCACCTTCAAAAAGCAGTGCAACTCGGACCTGCTTTGGTCGGGGAGCAAAAGTACTTGGGAATCGCTTTTGCCAAAAATGGGCACCCGCGTGAAGCCATGGTCCATTTTCAAAAAGCAATGGAAACCGATCCCCCTGACGCCGAAACCTGCAACGATCTGGGTTGGCTGCTGGCCACTGCATCTGACTCATCCCTGCGCGATGGAGCAAAAGCCCTGGCCCTGGCCCAACAGGCGGGCGTTTTGGCGGGACGCGAGGATCCAAGGGTGCTGCAAACGCAGGCCGCGGCTGAGGCGGAGTCGGGAAATTTCAAGGAGGCGATCACCATGGCCCGGCGCGCCCTGGAGTTGGCGGTCACGCAAAAGAACGCCCCGCTGGCGGGGCATTTGCAATCGGAACTCAAGCTCTACGAGGCGGGTGTTCCCGCGCGCGATTTCATGTCCCGGTGGAACTGATAAAATCGTCCCGGGATTACTCCTGCCAGGCATGGTGGGCGCGAAAGAGTTCCAGCAATTTGCTGTTCTTAGCGGCCACCTTGTCCAAGCCTTGCGCCACGGCAAGATCATGCGCCTTTTGCGCCGAAGCGACGGCCTCATCAAATTGTCCGGCCTCGGCGTAAGCGGCGGCCAGCGTGCCTATCAAAACGGGCTGCGAATCCCGGGTCAGGGCGCAGGCGCGGCGGGCCAACTGCACCGCCTCAGCGCCGTTGTGGATTTCCGCTTGGGGATTGGTCGCGAGAATCCAGGCCAAATTATTCAACGCATCAGGCATGGCCGGTTGCAACTGAAGCGCCGTCCGGTATTGCGAGATGGCCTCCGCGGTTTTATGTTGCATGGCAAGCGTCCGGGCCAGTTGAAAATGGGCGTCGGGGAATTGGGGGTACAGGCGCAGCGCCTCGAGTATCTTCGCCTGGGCCTCATCCAGCCTGCCTTGCATGCCCAAAGCCCTGCCCATCATGCAAAGTGCCAGAGGATTATCAGGTTCATATTTCAGGGCGGTGCTTAATTCGTCCACGGCTTCTTCCGGCAGGTTCTTGTCCAGCGCGATACAACCCAACTCGTAGTATGACACGGCTGCGTCAGGCTGGATTTTAAGGGCAAGGCGGAGTTCGGCTGCGGCCGCATCGAGCTGGCCTGCGGCGTAGAGTGCGTAGGCCAGAGTGGCATGTCCTGTTGAGCCTTTGGGATTGATTTCGACGGCCCTTCGCAAGTGGACAAGCGCTTCCGGCACCGATCCGTGGTCACTGAGGTAAAGGCCATAAGTATTGAGGGCGCCGTAATTGTTGGGGTCCACGGCAAGGGCGCGGGCAAAAAGCGTGCCGCCATCCCGCCAATATTGGAGCTGCCTGCCGGTGGCCAGGCTGTAGAGGAAAAGCGTTGCCAGGCATAAGCTGCCTGAGATCCATTGTCCGTGGCTCCTCAGGATTTCATGGTCGCGCACCCGGGATTGCGCGAGATCAGAAACGCCCCAACACGCCATGATGAAGAGGCCGATGGAAGGTATGTAAGTATATCGGTCCGCCATTCCTTGCGCCCCAACTTGCACCATGCCGATCACCGGCACCAAGGCGCCCAAATACCACAACCAACCCACCATCAAATACGGGAATCTTTTGCGGAAACGGTTTGCCATGTCCGTGATGGCCGCCAGGAAGATGATCGCGGCGGCAATATCGACCGCGGGCCATGCAAGGTGCAGGGGGTACATGATTGACAGGCCGGCAGGCCATATCGTCTTCTCGATATACCGGCAATAGGAAACCAATGCGTTCTCCAACCGCGCCATCAGGAGCAAAAATGACAGCGCCGTGGTGGCTCCGAAGCGGCTTTGCACAAGCGTCGTCAGGACGCTGGCCCCTGCGGCCAAAAGGAACAGGGGAATCTTTTCCCAAACCAATTGCCGCCACGTTTTTACAATGCAAGCCATGCCCTGCGGCTTCGTTTCCCCCGCGGGAATTTTCGTTTGGAAACGGTGGAGCGGCCACCAGTCCAGCAGCAACAGCACAAAAGGCAGCGTCACCAACATCGGTTTTGCCATCAAGCCAAGGATAAAAAACATTAAAATCAGAAAATATCTGCCCAACCCCCCTTTGCCGGCGTAATTGAGGTAGGCCCACATGGCCAGCATCCAGAAAAACGCGCTCAAAACATCTTTGCGTTCCGCAATCCAGGCCACCGACTCGACATGCGCCGGGTGCCACGCGAAAAGCGCCGCGACCATGGCACTGCGCCAAAATGCGCCCGTCATCCGTCGCAAAACGAGAAACAGGAGCACGGCATTGGCCGCATGCAACAGGACGTTGGTGGCATGGTAGCCGGCCGGATTGAGCGCGTGGAATTGATAATCCAGCACGTAGGACAACCATACCAGGGGGATCCAATTGCCGCCGTAGCTCGTAAAACACCACGCCAGTCCGCGCCAGCCATGGACGCCTTGCAGATGAAAATTGCTGACAACGTAGAGAGGATCGTCCCAAGTGATGAAATCGAAGTGTAAAACCGGGGCGTACAGCAGCAATGTCCCCAAGGCCAGTGCGGCGCAGGTTGCCACGGTTCTCCGACCATCCCGCATAGTTTCTGATTTCAAAATGGTAGCGCGTACGGGAATCGCACCCGTCTTTCAGCCTTGAGAGGGCCGTGTCCTAACTGATAGACGAACGCGCCATTCTGTCCGGGCAAGATTATCGGCTAGCGGGCGGCGTGTCAATGTGGACCCCAAATCCCAGGATTAAGCGAATCATTAGCGATATGGCCGGGGACTCACCAAAATGGTGGGCCGGCTTGGGACGCCAGATTCCGTCGGCGAGACGCCGACGGATGCGACCGGGACGGCCGCGCTCCCCGAGAAGTCGATAATGATTCGGGTTAACGCGGTCCTGGACGCCGAAACTTTGAGATTCGGCTGGTGTTTTTTATGTTTCCAGCTATGTTGATATTGTGAATTTGAAGCTGACATCGGCATGCGCAATTGCCGGCGTAATGGCCTTGGCAACTTCCTTGCGGGCGCTCACGGGTGTCGCCGCAACTGCCACCCCATCAAGCACTTCGTATGGAACCGGTGATAATTCCAATCCCTACGCAGTGATCGTCGATAGAAATGTCTTTCGGCTGAACCCGCCGCCCCCGCCCCCTTCTGCGGCCGACAAGAAGGCCGCGGACTTGCCCAAGGTCTATCTAAACGGCATCATCAAGATCGGCGATGATGTCCGAGTCCTGTTCTCCATACCGCCCAAAGATTCGAAGGGTCAGACCACCTATTTCAAATTGGCGCCCGGCGAGAGGGACGATGTTCTGGAATTGGTCAAAATTCATCCAAACCAGCAGGAAGTGGATGTTCTGGTCAGCGGCACCGCCATGACTTTGTCGATGTTGAGCAACAATCTGGCTGCCGCGGGCGGCAAGGCGTCCGAAAACCCTGCGCCGGGACCGCCGGCAGTGCTGCGTGGCGGACCGCGAGAGCAAGCGGCTGCTGACGGATCGTCCGCCATCATCGCGGGCAAAGGGCGGGATTCTTCGCCCTACGGGAACGTGACGGTGGGTGGCGGCGGCGTAACAACGATTGGTGGCGGGGGTTCTTCGTCCTCGGGCGGTGGTGGAGGAAGTTATGGCGGCGGCGTCACCCCTGCAACTTCTGGTGGAGGATCATTCTACGGAGGAGGAACAATGATTGGAGGAGGCGGCAATTCAGCGGCGTCTCAAATAGCAAATGCTTTGTTTCCGGGGGCGTCGGGAAACACAGGATCGTCCCAAGGAAACCAAACAGGCAATTCTCCATCGACAACGGACCAGCCGTCACTTACTCCAGCGGAGCAGATAGCGCTCCTGCAGCAGCAAACTCAGGCGGCAGAGCAGGCGGGAAAAACATTTCCACCCTTTCCTTCGCTGCCGGGAATGCAGCAACCTTCAGGCACCGGTCGTCCTAGATAGAACCTGATTCCGGCGTCGGTCCTTTGATCCTTGGATGAATTCGGCTTCATCCGATAAAAAGCTGGGAGCGTGTTTCAAAACCTCATTTATCGGCGGCCCGGCTCGGCAGGAGCCTCGCCCTACCAAGGCGTTTGTGGTAGGGCGAGGCTCCAGCCGATTTCAGCTTGCGGCGTCGCGCTCCCGCAAATCGAACCGAGGCGTTTGCGGTAGGGCGAGGCTCCCGCCGAGCCATCTGCCGGCAGGCGCGCGAAAAATAGCATTCTCAAAACACGCTCGCGCTCCGCTCAGAAGAGTTCCCCCCAGTAGTTTCGCGGACGGCCAAAATAGTCAAGGAACCGGCAATTGTCGTCGCGAATCTGGCCAATGACCCAGCGGCGGACTTCTTCATCCCAAGTGGTGTTCGGCTTCACGTTGCCCCGTCCAAGTTTCGCCAGGCGGACGGATGCCTCTTCCCGGCTGTTGGTGCGCTCGCGTTCAAGATCAGGAACCACTGAATCGTCTATTCCCAGGAACCGGCACACATCCTGAAAGACGGCGGCTGTATTGGCGGTGTAATCTTCGAACCAAATGATCTTGATCCTCGATTCTCCGAATTTCTGCCTGTAAGCGTCAAACACCTCCCAATAACGGCTGGAATCCACGATCATGGGTTGTTGCCGGACGGCCTCGTTGATCGAGGCGAACACCTGGCCGGTGGGGGTGCAGGCATGCTCCACATAGGCGGATTCCATGCGCTCCAGTGGATGCCGCACCATGTAAATGATCCTGGCATCGGGGACGTGCTGATGAATGCGTTCCACAGCGGCGGGGTGGTATCGAATCCGCGAGTAGGACGTGGACGCATCGCCGATTGCCTTTTGGATGGTGCAATGGCCATACAGATCCAGGTATTTGTCCCAGCCCAGTTTATAAAGGTGGTCGTAGGAGAAGAAGTGCGGTTCCTTGCCCCGCACAATGGCGGCCTGGGGATGCGACGCCAGCAACGAACTCAGAGACGTGGTGGCGGCTTTTGCCGCGCCGATAATGAAAAAATTGGGCTGAATCTTCCCGGTCATTCAGCGCCTCCGCTCTTGGAGATTGTCATGCAATGAAAAAAAGAGCCGCCCTTTCGGGCGGCTCCGTGAGATTAACTGTTAAGCGCGAGCTTATTTCCGGCGGCGGAACAGCAAGGCTGACACGCCCATCACGCCCAGAGCGATTGTGCTGGGTTCAGGAACGCCCGCCACTGTGCCCAAGCTGAAGCTCAGGTTCAGGTCCGAAGCGGTGCTCATCGCTGCCGGTGTGCTGGGAGCGCTGATGCTGGTGATATTAGCAAGAGCGGAAATGCCCCAAGGATCTCCAGCCGCCTGTGCCGCTGCCAAAGAGGTGATTGTGCCGCCTTCGTTGTTCCATGCCGCCATGGCGATCGTTTCAGGCCCGCTAGCGGCACCAGTCACAGCACCAGTAGAACCAGTAGTGGTGCCTGAAGCCGCGCCGCCAGTGAAGAAGTTCAGGACAGCCGGCGCACCACCCGTAGTCAACAATGGCGTCAGATTACCAAGGGAATCATTGAAGCCATTAGCCCCAAGGAGTTCAGCAGTGAAGCCAGTGCCTGTGAGCAGCGTGCCGCCATAAACCGTGGTGCCCGTCGGCGCCTCAGGAGTTGCGGAAGTGGATCCTTGCTGCTCCAACACCGTGTAACCGCCGTAAGAAACCGATACTTCGGTGTTGGCAGCATTCTGAGTGTAGATCACCTGCTTGAATCCTGTGGATGTAGGACCGCCATCTTGGAAGAGAATTTCGCCTTGTGAATATCCGGCGACCGTTCCTCCGAGCAGCGCCATTACTGTTAATGTTTTTTTCATAATGTTGTTAGTGTGTTGAGTTTGTCTTGTTTGTATTGATTTGGATTAGTTAGCTCGCATTAAGGATTAATTGAGAATGTTTCCACCCAGTTCTCGGTCGTGGCCTGCCCATTGTTGTAGAAGAAGCCTTCGTACACAGAGACAGTTTGCGGATCGTTGTTCACCCCGAAATTCGGGCCAGGGCCACCGGTCCATCCAGTGCCGTAGGTGGCGCTGGCAGAGTAAGCATCCTGTATGAAACCAGCTTGGAATGAACCAGCCGGAGTAGGGTCAAAGAACAGAATAGAATCTCCATTCTGAGCAATATGTAAGGCCGTGATGCTGCTGGTCACGAGGTCACCCGAAACCGGCACCATGGAACCAACCATATTATATCCAGGAACCAAAGGCATGGTTAAAGTCCCTGTCGGCACTGTGCCAACAAACGTAGCGCTCATGTTCGCGCCGTGGATGGGATTGGGGTTTTGGAAGAAAATGGCCTGGCCCGGATTCAATGTGACGGTCGCACCGCCATTTGCCCATCCGCCGCCATAAGTCGAAGTGTAGCCAGAATCAAAACCGCTGTAACCACCACCAGGTGTTAATTGAAAAACTTGTGCACCGGCGTAAGGAGTGGTGGCCAACGGGTTCGGGAACAGGACGTTCAGGTCATTCGAGACTGAAGAGTTCGCCGGATCAGTGCCACAAAGAAGCGGGCAGGTGATGATGTTAAAGCCGGGCTGCATCGTCACGTTGATGTAACCAACGGCGTTCACTGAATATACGTTCGCGCCCATTACTGCGGCGCTGCCGAGCATACCGAGCACGGCCGAGAGGGCTAGTGTTTTTGTTCTCATATTTTTACTTTGTTTGTTTACTGTTGTTTACGGGTGTCCGTGTGTGCCTGAATATCGCAGATTACAAAAAACCTGTCAAAGGTTTTTTTCATCTTTTTTTCGATTGTGCTTCTGGTAAGCATCGGTGGACATCATCGTCATTTTCGCGGCAAATGTAAAGGATTTTCTTCATCTTTTTGCATATTTTTGAGTGCCCGTCAATTACAACATAACCTGCTACATTACAATGACTTGCATTGTAAGGCGCAGGGTGGAGAACGCCAAAATGGATGTTTGGGTGGCTCATTTTGGGACATCTCAGTGGGATCCTCCTGTCCATCCTGTCATCACGATCTTTTCCCCAGAAAGTTCCTAAAGTCCTCGTCCGGAGGCGCTTGGAACGCTTTTTGTTCCCCGCACCACTCGAAGCAGATCGAAAGCGCATGGAGCGCGTGATTCGTCAATATCAAACGCCGCCGCTGTCTGTCGGTCAAACGGTTTTGTGCCAGCGCCAAATACAGGTCTTCATCCCCGCCGTAGAGCTTGTCACCGACCAGCGGATGGCCCACTGCGGCCAAGTGGATGCGGATTTGGTGTTTCCGGCCCGTTTTCGGGAGCACCCGCAGGAGCGTGAACTCCGCTCCGTCGCGGCAGAAGCGCCTTTCGACCTGGAATTCCGTCACGGCGCGCGCCCCATCGCGGCGAACGCAATCTTTGACGGCGACCTGGCTGGCTTCATCCTTGCCCAGCGGCAAATCGATGGTCCCGGCATCGCTCTGCACCGACCCGTGGACGATGGCCAGATAGATTTTCTCGACCGCGCGGTTTTCCCATATTTTGCCCAATTGGCCGGCGGCAACCGGGTTTTTGGCAGCAAGAACGACGCCACTTGTTTCACGGTCGATGCGATTGATCAAGTGGGCCGGCCTCTCCGCGCCCAGATAAAGCCGCATCCTGCCGATGAGGCTCGACCGCTCGCCATCCTTGGTGGGATGACAGACCAAACCGGCGGGTTTATTGACAACCAATAAATCCTCGTCCTCGAAAATGACCTCAAAGAGAGTTTCCACCTGAGTATTTAACCACAAAAAAGCATTTCATAAATGCCTTTCTCTGCGCTCCTTGTGTTCTTTGTGGTTAAATCAGCGAGTCTCTTCCCGGGCCAATATCCGCTCCAGGTAATGAAGCTGGTCCGAATCAGGCTCCAATTGCAGCCCGCGCAGCAGAATCGCCCTGGCCCGCGATGGATCGGACGCGCGCAAACTGGCCTTGACGCCCACGTCGGCGTAGTAGGCAGGCAACCAGTCTGCGTCCAGAGAAGGGTGGCCGGCTGCCGCATCCAGGGCGTTTTCGATGCCTTTGCCGGCAGCCTGATCCCCCGGGTCGGTGCGGAACACGTATTCCGCCATGGCAAGTTGGTGTGTGATCGCGTTCGTTGCGGCGCCGGCGGGGAAATAGATCCCCAATTTGTTTGTGCCTTGGAAACTGCAGGGCATCTCATGATGTTTCCACGTCAATGGCTTGACCACTCCGCCGGCGGAATACTGGGCGTAACGATTTTGCAAATAGGCCTGCAAGTCTGAATTTGCGCAACGGTTGTCGCTGAAGATTTTTTTCAAAGTAGGCGGGTCTAATTTCGCCAAATCGTTGTTGGCCTCAGCGGAGGCAAGGTCCATTTGCCAGGTCCGCTCATCGAAACCCTTCAGGCGGGAAACCCCTATCCTGCCGACATAGATATAGAAGGCCCGCGGGGCGGTGTACTCGAGGATTGGGAAATTATCCCCTTGAATTGGGCCAGGCCCGGGGATGGCGAAGGCCGTGCGTTGGGAGGCAATGCGCCGCGCCAGGACCGCTTCGGGGGTCGCAAGACCCAGTGATGCCAGGGCACGGCGCGGCCCCTCCAATTGGAAGGATCGGCCATAAACTTTGGGATTGGACTGCCACGGCTGATCGGAGCCGAGCATAATGATGTCCCCTTGCCCGGAGTCCCAAATCTCCATCTCGGGAAACACAGTTCCAAAGGTGCGCAGGACCACGTCCAGGTTGCGGTCGTCCATCTCGTAAATGTGGAACCACTGCGCCACCACGCCGCCCGGGTTGAGCCGGCTGGAGGCCAATTGGTAAAACTCGCGGGTGAAGACACTGGCCACGCCGGCCATCCAGGGGTTGGAAGGTTCGGCGATGATCACATCGTATTTCTTTGGGCTGAGTTTCAGCACCGTGCGGGCGTCCTCGCCATAAATGCGCGCGCGGCTGTTGGTCAGCACGCCGTTGTTCCAGCGTTCGAATAATTTCGCCGCCCGCAGCACCGGCGCGCAATTCTCCGCGACAATCAAGTGCTCGATGGGATAATTCAGCGCCGCTCCGGCGGTCATTCCGCTGCCCATGCCGAAACAAAATACATCCCTGCTCTCCGGCTTGGCCATGAGAGGCAGGTAAGCGAGCAGGAGTTGCGTGGTGGTGTCAGGGCCGACCGATGAGGCATCCCCCTTGCCATCAATGCGCAGGCCGACCTCATCGGTGCCTTTGACGTGGTCAACCGAAACTGTTGCGTCCGCGGCGTCCTCATAAAACTCCAAATCCACATATTTCCAGCGGCTCATCAGCCGGGCTAGGGAGAAGTTGGGATCACCCACCTCGCGAAAAACTCCGGCGCTGAAGACGTAGCGCCAGGCGGCATCGCCGGAACTCGACGCCATGACGACGAAGATGCCGACTGCGGCTCCGGCCGCAATGATCAGAGGGCGGCGGGCCGCCATGGCGACGAGAACCGCCGCAATAATCAGGACGGATGCCAGGGCGGTGAAAGAACCGCGCAGGCCGATCTGCGGCATGAGCACGAAGCCTGTCAACAAAGATCCCGCGACCGCGCCCAGCGTGTTCCAGGTCAGGAGCCGGCCCACGCGGTCGCCCAGCAGATCGGATGTCTGCGAGGCGGAGCGAATGCAGAGGGGCAGCACCGAGCCAAGCGCCGCAGCCGGGAGGCCAAGCACGCAAATCGAAACCGCCGCGACGAAGGTGCGATAGTAGCGGTATCCCATCAAGTTGCGGCTGAAGCCGCTTTGTGCCGAGACATATACTGAAATGAGATTCTCGATGTTGAACACCACCAAGCCGATCAACAGCGCCGCGCCGAGCAGGAGGAAGCCCGCCGCGGCTTCGCCGTGCAAATGCCTGCGATTGGGCGAGGCAATCACCGCGCTTCCAATGCTGATTCCCAGGATGAATGCCATCAGGACGATGGCGAAGATCTGCAAAGAAGCGCCGAAGATGAGACACAAACAACGCGAAGCCAGCACCTCCAAACCCATCGATACCGCGCCGGTCAGGGCCACCATGACGCAGGCCCGGCGGAAAACCGCCGCGCTGGCCAGGGGCTGGTCGGACGCCGGCTGGCGCGCTTTGGCGGACTGGCCTGTGGCAGAAGCGGGGACCGATTGCATTTTCCCGATAACAATGGCGGTCAGGCCAATGGCCAGGTTTACCAGGGCGCTAAAATCCATCGTTTTTCGCAGGCCCAGCCATTCCACGAGCCAAAAGCCCGTGAGGCCCGCGCCGCATACGGCGCCAAAGCTGTTGACGGAATAAAAGCGCGCGGACCGGCGGCCTGCGTCCGGCGTGTTCCTTTGCAGCCAGGCGGCCAGAATGGGCAGGGTGCCGCCCATTAGAATAGTCGGGCCTAAAAGGAGGGCCATGCTCAGAACACCCTTGAGCAGCAGCAACAAGCCGGACTTTTCCAAAAGGGCCGACCCAACCGAAGCGAATATGCCGTCCGCAGCCCTGTAAAAGAATGAAAAAAGAAAGGCGTAGAGACCAATTGCGATTTCGATGCAGCCGTAAATGACCAGGGGACTCCGGGAACGGTCCGCGCTGCGGCTGAAGACCTTGTTGCCCAAGGCCAATCCGCCCATGAAAACGGCCAGCACAACGGTTTGCGCCTGAATCGTGCTGCCCAAAAGAAGCGCCAAATACTTGGACCAAATGACTTCGTAAACCAGCGCGGTCGCGCCGGAGCAGAAGAAGAGCACTAGAATCGCCATAAAAAGTATGCTTTGCCTATTAAGAATGACGATACAGAAACTGTCGAGCTTTACCGCCTTAACGTGTGTGCAGGCTCACAGTTTTTCATGGCAGGGATGATGGGCGCGAAAGAGTTCCAGCAACTTGCTGTTTTTGGCGGCCACCGTGTCAAGGCCTTGCGCCACGGCAAGATCATGGGCCTTTTGCGCTGCAGCGATCGCCTCGTCAAATTGTCCCGCCTCGGCGCAAGCGGCGGCCAATGTCCCTATCATGACCGGCTTTGCGTCCTGGGTCAGTGCGCAGGCGCGGCGGGCCAAACGCACCGCTTCAGGGCCGTTTCGAATTTCCGCATGGGGGTCGGTGGCGAGAATCCAGGCCAGGTTATTCAGCGCCGCAGGCATGGCCGGTTGCAAGCCGAGCGCCATCCGGTAATGCGCCATGGCCTCTGCGGTTTTATGTTGCAACGCATAAGCCACCCCCAAATTGAAGTGGGCATCCGCGTAGCCAGGGTCGATTTGCAGCGCCTTTTGAAATTGAGCGATCGCTTCATCCAGCTGTCCCTGTTCGGCGAAGGCGTTGCCAAGGCTGTAGTGGGAATCTTCGTAGCCGGGGTCAATTTGCAGCGCCTTTTGGTAATGGGCGATCGCCTCATCCACTCTTCCTTTGTGGTCAAGATCGAGGCCGAGATTGTAGTGCGCGACGCTGTTGCCTGCGGTGCATTTGAGTGTGTGGGTCCACAAGGTTTCGCTGTCCTGCCAATATACGGTCTGTTTCCAAGCGCAGATCATCAAAACGCCGATCACCATGGCCGCCACACCGCCCAGCACAGCCTGCCGGTGTTTCCACCTTAAACTCCAATCCCCCACCGCCCAAGTCCCCGCCAGCGCCAGCCCGATTCCCGGCAGATAGGTGTAGCGATCCGCATGGGAATAGTACGATATTTGCACCAACCCGATCATCGGAACCAGCATGCCCGCATACCAGAGCCAGCCCACCAGCAGGTACGGGCGCTTGTTCCGGCAAGCCACCACAATTGCGGAAATCACCGCCAGCAGCACAAAGGCCAGGGCAACACTCCAGAAAGACAGACCATTGGGCGGATAAGGATAAGGGTTGGCCAATCCAGCCGGGAAAATCATTTGCCGCAGGTAGATGCCATAAGAAACCGCCGCATTCCCAATGCGGTCAAGGATCGAAAGCCGACCGGCGTCAGGCACTTTTTCCGGCACAAGAGAAGTGGCCACGCACGACCCAACCGAAAGCAGGAACAACGGAGTTTTCTCCTTAACCAACCTCCAAAGAGTTGCCGGCGTCAGCCGTTGCAGCGGCCACCAGTCGAGCAACAGCAACAAAAACGGCAAAGGCACCAGCGTGTTCTTGCTTAAAAGTCCCAAGGCAAATGCCGCCAACGCCGCAAGGTGGCGCCCGCGCGAGGGCTGGCGCGCATAACGCGCATAAACCCACAACGTCAACATGAAAAACACACCGCTCAGCACGTCCTTGCGTTCCGCAATCCAGGCCACTGATTCCGCCCGCAACGGATGCACCGCAAAAACCGCCGCCACAAACGCGCTGCGCCACAGGCTCCCCGTCATCTCTCTCAATGCCAGAAACAACAACATCGCCGCCAGCGTGTGCAGCGCGACGTTGGTCAAATGATGACCGCCCGCCCACAGGCCATAGACCTGGCAGTCGGCCATGTGGCTCAGCCATGTCAGCGGATGCCAGTGGCCGATTTCTCCATAAGTGAAGGCCCAGGCGGCCCCCTTTAGGGTTAAACCCCTTTCAACCACCGGGTTATCATAGACATATTTATTGTCATCGTAATTGACGAACTGGAAGCCCGCCGTCCGTCCAAACACGGCAAACGTGATCACGGCCAGCGCCAGGCAAACGGCCGGCGCCAGCCAGTGTCGCTTCCACCAACCCGCCCCATCAGGGACGCTTGCCGCGGATGCTTCTCGGATCATGTCTGGGGGCATTGTGGTTATGGTCTTAATGAGTTTGCGCAGGAATATAATAGGCCCTGCCCAACTGGTAAGATTGTATCTCTGATTGAAGTTGCCGGGCCAGACTGGTGTTGGATCGCGCCTCGGCCAGGCGCAAGGCGCGTTGCGCCGTCTCCACTGCTTCGGGAAATCGCCCGGCTTCGGCAAATGCGGCGGCAAGCGTGTGCAGAAGGACCGGCCTTTCTCCTCCTGTCAGTTCATTGGCCTGCCGGGCCAGTTCCACGGCTTTTTCGCCGTTGCGCAGCGACGCCTCGGGACCCGCCGCCAGGAGCCACGCCAAGTTATTCAAAACCCCTGGATCGGCTGGTTCGATTTCCAGCGCCTGTTGAAATTGGGCAATCGCCTCGGACACGTTTCCCTTTTGCCCCAGAGCATTGCCGAGGTTGTAATGCGCTTTGGCGAAACGGGGGTTGATTTGCAGCGCCTCTTGATATTGGTTGATTGCTTCGTCCAACCGGCCCTTTTGACGAAGAGCGATGCCGAGGTTGTTATGGGCATCCGCGTCATCGGGGTTGATTTGCACAGCCTTCTGGAGATGGTTGATTGCTTCGTCCACTTTTCCTTCTTTGAGAAGAGCGATGCCGAGGTTGTAGTCCAGTTTCCCGTAACCAGGGTTGATTTGCAGCGCCTCCCGATAATGGGAAATTGCTTCGTCCAAGCGGCCTTCTTTGACAAGATCGGCTCCAAGGTTGACGTGGGCGACATTGTTATTTGTGGTGGAGGCGAGTGTGTGGGTCCACAAGGTTTCACTGTTTTTCCAATGCGCCGCCTGGTTCTTCGCACACAGCGTCAGAATGATGACCACGCCAGCCAGGAGCACCGCCAAAGCCACCCGGTTCACCTGCCACTCCGCCACCAGCCATGCCACGGCCAGATAAATTCCGATTTGCGGCAGGTAGGTGTAGCGATCGGCATGCGCGAATTCGCCCACATGCACCAGGCCGATCATCGGCAGCAACATCCCCAAATACCACAGCCAGCCCACCAAAAGCCAGCGACGCTTCCTTTGAAAAGCCAATACCCCGCCGGTAATCAACGCCAGCAACAGCAACGAAAGCGCCACTGTCCAAGCCGGATAACCTGTCGCCGGACGCGGATAGAAAACAGCCAGATCCACCGGCCAAATCATCTGACGCAGATAGACGGCATAGGAAACCAACGCATTGCCGATGCGCGATGCCATGGATATATGGGCGGATGGGACGATCAATTTTTCCGCCGCCAGGACCGTCATCGCACACGCCCCGGCGGTCAACGCCAGCAGTGGAATTTTCTCCAGGACCAACCACGAAAGCTTTCGGGGTTCGAACCTGTTCAAGGGCCAGTAGTCGAGCAGCAAAAGCACAAACGGCAGCATTACCACCGTTGGCTTGGACAGCAACCCCGCCACGAACGCGAGGACCACCATCAAGTAGCGGGCCGGAGAGTTCGGTTTGCGGACATAATGAACATAAGCGCCCAGCGTGAGCATGAAAAAAAAGGCGGCAAGCACGTCCTTGCGCTCGGCGACCCAGGCCACCGATTCCACCCGCAGCGGATGGATGGCAAAGACCGCCGCCACAAACGCGCTGCGCCAAAGCGCGCCGGTCATCTGGCGCAAAATGAGGAACAGCAGGATGACCGATGCCGTGTGCAGCAGGACGTTGGTGAGATGGTACCCTCCCGCCCGGAGTCCATGGAGTTGATAATCCGCCATGAGCGAAAGCATGGTCAGCGGGTGGTATAGATTGCAGTCCGCATGAGTGAAGACCCAGGCAAGGCCCTTCAGACCGGCAGTAACCTTGGCGTTCTCATATACATAGATGCTATCATCATAGTTGAGGAACCCGAAACCCGTGGTCTGGCCGAAAACGGCAACGGTGATGGCCGCCAGCACGACGCATACCGCCGGCGCCCGCCAGTTTCGTTCCCGGCGGTTCGCGGCGGCAGGGACTTCTGGCAAAGGCTCTTGGCGGTCCATATTTCATCCTTTATAGCCTTGGAGGACACACAGGACACGCAAAAAAGATTCTGCCCGCCTCCACTCCATGAATGCAGCAGGTCAAACTTCAGCTCAAAACGCCCTCAAGGGCCGCTGACCGGGCCATGTTTGATTTTTTGGCTGTCATTTTTTGCGTTAATTATCCATTATTTCGACAATTGCATAACGGAAATTGTGGCCGCATCTGATTCTGATTTACTTCCACCCGACGGCGGCAGCCGGCGGGAAGCAGACGACGTTCTCCCGCCACGCTGGCAGGCGGCGTCGCGTTGGGCCGCGCCGGTGCTGACTTTTTTGGCGCTGGCTTTGATCGCTTTGAATTGCGTCTTCAATCCCAACATCCGTTTTCTGACGCCCGGCCCTGGAGAGTGGATTGTCTATCCGCAGCCTCCCGAAGCCCATAGCTATGCTGCTTTTGCATTGAGCGGCACCTTTCGGCGCACTATCGTGCTGCCGGAGAAGCCCGCCTCCGCGTCACTCTCCTGGCGATGCATGACCAACGGCGAAGTCCGCGTCAACGGCACGCTTGTGCCGCGCTCTGCTTCTGGAAGCTGGAAGTCAACGACCCAAACGGAGATCGGCCCTTTTCTACGAACAGGAACCAATGAGATTTCGGTCACGGTCGTGAACCGGTTGGGGCCTCCGGCCCTCAGCCTTAAACTCAAGGCAGGAGATCTTCGGCTCTCCTCCGATGAAACTTGGGAAGTTTCCGTGTCCGGTTCCGATTGGCGTCCGGCGCGGGCCGCTTCAGCGACCCCAAGGCCGGGCAAAGGCAATCCCCTTTGCATTCTGGAGACTACGAGCGGCGCCTTCGGGCGATGCTGGCTCTGGCTCTGTGGTTTCGCGGTGATCTCCGTTTGCGGAGTGGAGTTGGTGCAACACTTTGGTGGCCGGGCCATATCCTTGGCGCCGTGGCGCCGGGGCCGGCGGGATTGGCGGCAACAGTTGCAGTATAATGTGGGCCGCGTAGTAGCCTCTTCACCCTCGGCCTTCTACAAATGGATTCTGGCCGTGCTGGCGGTTGCATGGGTGCTGTTGTTCCTGCACAATTTTCCACTCCTGCCGATCAGCTCCGGTTTCGACGCTCCCGAGCACCTGGCTTACGTCAACAGCATTCAGGATTACAGAATGGAGCCGTCGGCTGTGGAGGGCTTTGAGGCGTTTCAGCCGCCGCTTTATTACCTGATATCCGCAACCTTGTTGGATTTGGTGGACAGCAACGTTTCCCAACCTTTGGGCATGATGCTCCTGCGAATTCTGAACCTGGTAATTGGGGCCCTGACCCTGGTGCTGGTCTTTACAGGTCTGCGCCTGATCTTTCCGGGCGATTGGAAGAAACCTATGGCCGGCCTGGCTTTGGCCGCGTTTTTGCCGGCAAACATCTGCCTGCTGCATAACACCACCAATGAAACACTGTCAGCCATGTTTATCACCGCCGCATTGTGTGTCTGCTTGCATCTCTTGCAAGGCGCGCGGGTTTGGTGGGGGTGGTACGGCGTCCTGGGAGTCGTGCTGGGCCTGGCTTTGTCGAGCAAAGCCTCGGCCGCCCTGGCCGTACTGGCAATACTGGGGGTGCTCGCGGTAAGATTAGTACAGCGTCGTGAAGGGACGCTGCGAGCCTGGGTGGGCTGCGTCGGCGTGCCGCTCCTGCTCTGCCTGCTGCTGGGCGGCTGGCATTACGTGAGGCTATGGGGTGATTACGGTTCTCCCTTTATTGGCAACTGGGACTCGAAAGTGGCTGCGCCCTGGTGGCAGGCCAAAGGTTTCCAAACCCCCGGTTATTTCTTTTCCTTTGGCGATGCGCTGGCGCGCCCTTTCTTCAGCGGGTTGCACAGTTTTTGGGACGGTTTCTATACGACGCTTTGGGGCGACGGCCTTTTGAGTGGCCGCGACAATGTTTTGAGTCGCCCTCCTTGGAACTATGATTTTATGGCAATGGGCTTTGTTCTGGCGCTGGTTCCCACCGCACTGGTGTTGACCGGCTTGTTTCGTGCCATCGTCCGGTCGCTTCGCGAGGCCAACCTGATCCGGCTGTTGTTAAACGGCTTGGGGTGGCTTTTCGCTTTTGCCATATTGGCGATGAGTCTCAAGGTCCCGTCCTACGCGCAGATCAAGGCCTTCTACGGGTTGCCGGTTCTGCTGCCATTTTGCGCAATGGGGGCATTGGGGTTTGAATTCTGGGCCGGCCGCGGCAGGTTTGCTCGTTATATCCTGGGCGTTGCATTCGGGATCTGGCTGCTCAATGTGTATGCGTCGTTTTGGATCAAGCCCAGGACCGCCGAAACCGAGCTTGCGTCAGCCGACATCGCCTCCCTTGATTTCCGGTGGGACCCATCCGGAGCCGAGTGGAAAATGGAGCATTATTACTCCGACAGCAGCCAGGCCATGCTTTGGCTCGCGCAGGAGGAATCAAAGAAAGATCCGGAGCAGGCAGTGAAACGACTTGAGCAAGCCCTCAAACGTGATCCCTCCAACGGCCAAATTGAGATTTATCTGGCTCGAAACCTTACGCTTTGCGACCGGTTGGATGAAGCCGTCGTCCATGCCAAACGCGCGGTTGAACTGTCTCCCGAAGATGAGATTGTCGCGCAGACCTGGTGCAGCCTGGCCTTGCGCCGCAAGGATTACCCAGAGGCGGTAACAGCGGGCCGTGCTGCCTTGAGTGTGACCCCTGCCGATCTACAGACCCATTTTAACTTGGGGGTGGCCTTGATGAATCTGCGGCAACTCCCGGAGGCGATCCGTCACCTTTCGGCGGTAGTTGACGCCCAACCGGCGCGGGCCGACGCGCAATTCTACCTGGGCCTCTGCCTTTTGGATCAGACGGGCAAACGCGACGAGGGCCTCGGCCATTTGAAGGAAGCAGTGCGGCTCAATCCAACAAATTCAGTCTGGCAAGCCATGCTGCAAGGCGCCCTCCAAGGCCACTGACCCGCCGGCGCAGCGATGACCAAGCTTGCCAGGCAGCCTATTCCCGGTAAATCTGTGTTCACTATGGCCAGCGACGTTTCAGCCTACAGGACCCGGGATTTTCTTTCCATTCTCACGGTTTGGCTGCTGCTGGCCATCACCCTTACGTTCCTGGCGATCCCCAATACCTCGGCTCCCGGACTTTACTATGATGAGGCCCAGTGCGCCGGGATGGCCAGGGATTTCCTCAACGGCCATCCCCATCTCCACATGCCCGGTTCCCATGTCATCGGCGTCTGGGGACGTCCATTCCCGAGCTTCAGTCAAGTCTATATCGGTGCGGTCAAGAGCTGGCTGTTGCTGCCGGGTTTTGCCATTTTTGGTGCGAGCCAGCCCGTGCTCCGCATGACGGCTTTGGGCTGGGCCTCGATAGCGCTGCTGGTGTTCATGCTTTGGACTTGGCGCTGGCTGGGCCGGAACACCGCCCTGGTCGCCGGCGTCCTGTTGGCGTTGGACCCAACTTTCTTCTTCGTCAGCGTCCTCGACTGGGGTTTAGTGCTGCCCAGTTTCCTCTGCCGCTTCGCCTGTTTCTACTTCGCCTTGCGCTGGCGACAAACCAGAAACGAGCCGTCAAAGCTGGAACAGAAAGACCAGGACGGAACAACCGGACCTCGCGGCTTGATCTATGCGTTTCTCGCCGGACTCTTCGCCGGCCTGGGCTTCTTCAACAAGATAGATTTTGCGGTCCTCCTTGGCGGCGTCCTCCTGGCGCTGCTCTGCTGCAACATCCGCCCCTTCTGGGAGTATTTCGTTTTGGGCCGGCCCGCCGGCGGTCAACCGCAGTGGGGCAGACTCGGCCCTCCCCTGGCGCTGGCCTGCCTGGGCTTTCTCCTCACCGGCGGTCCCATGTTGGGCCACATTCCAGTAATTCTGGTGCTTGACAAACCCGGGGGCAACCCGGGCGAACTGGCCGAGAAATTCAACGCCATGCTGGCGATGTACGACGGCTCTTACTTCTATCACTTGATGGATGCCGGCGGGGTGTTCGACAAGATGTTTCTCAATCGCGCCCGCGTTTTCGCGCCGCTCGGGATCGCGTCCGTCCTCGCTGCCGCCTGTCTGATCGGGGCGGAAAGGTTCAAAGGAATTTTTCCGGACCCATTTCACAGCCTGGCGTCTTTTTACCGTTCCACGGGGGGCGCGGCGGCGTTCCTCCTTCTGGCCATCCTTTTCATAACCCTCGGCGTCTTCCTGCTGCCGGGCGCGATCAAGATTCATCACACGATTCTGGTTTATCCCCTGCCCCATTTGGTGGTGGCCCTGGCCGTCACGCGTCTCTGGCGGCAACCGCGTGTTGATGAGTCGGATTCCTCCGCCCTGCGCCCTGCTCCCCGATCTTCCATTTTCCATCCTCCGCGCTGGTTGGTCGCCGGACTCATTGTTCTGCTGCTGGCTTCCCAACTGTTCGCCCTCTGCCAAACCCAGCAACTCATCCGGCAAAGCGGAGGTCGCGGCTTGTGGTCGAAGGCCTTGAACGCGTTCGCACTGCAGATGAAGGATCGTTCAGACTTGACGATTGTGAGCCTGGATTGGGGATTCAGCGAGCCATTGGCCTTCCTGACAGATGGACCGATGCTGACCGAGCCATTCTGGTGGGAAAACACTTCGGTTTCCAATTACACGAACTGTGTTTATCTGGCGCATCCTCCTCAGTATAGGACTTTTGAGTTTGAGCAGACATTCTCGGAGGCTGCCCGCAACGCCGGATTGGTTCCCATCGACATTCGACACTGGAACGATGCTCAAGACCATGAGGCTTTCTACTCCTTCCGCCTCCGCAGGAAATGAGAAGGGTTATCGTGGCTGTGGAGAGATATGGAATGGCCTGCCTGCCTGATACAGTTTTATCTCAGGTTGAAGCGCCCCGGCCAGTTTGGTGTTGGATTGCGATTCGGCCAGATGCAAGGCGCGCCGCGCCGTTTCCACCGCTTCAGAAAACCGCCCGGCCTCCGCCAGCGCGGTGGCAAGGGTGTGAAGAATGATTGGATTATCTCTTCCGGCAAGCTCGCCGGCCTGCGTGGCCAGTTCCACCGCCTTTCTGCCGTTGCGCAACGACGCCTCCGCAGTGGTGGCCAGGAGCCATGCCAGATTGTTCTTCGGCCAGGGATCGTCCGGCTCCAGTTGCACCGCCTGCTGAAATTGGACGATGGCTTCGGCTGCGTTTCCCTTTTGCAGAAAAGCGTTGCCGAGGTTGTTGTGTGCCTTGGCTAGGTTTGGGTTGAGTTGCAGCGCCTCTTGCAATTGGGCAATCGCGTCGTCCAACCGGCCCGATTGAAGAAGAGCAATGCCGATGTTGATGTGCGCATCCGTGAAGTCAGGATCGCATTGCAACGCTGCCCGGTATTGGGTAATCGCTTCGTCCATTCTTCCCTTCTGGCCAAGAGCGACGCCGAGGTTGTAATGCGTTTCTGCCGCCAATTCGGGCCTCAGTTGCAGCGCCCTTTGGAAATGCTCAATTGCTTCATCCACCCTGCCCTTTTGGCGGAGATCGTTGCCAAGGCAGTATTCCGTGGTCGGGAGTCGGGGATGATTTGCAGCGCCTTTTGATAATGCTCGATCGCCTCGTCCAACCTTTCCTGACGGTCAAGAGCGATGCCAAGGTTGTAGTGGGCGACGCCGTTGCCGGAGGTGCAGTCGATTGTGTGGGTCCATAAGGTTTCACTGTCCTTCCAATACGCAGCCTGTTTCCAGGCGCAGACCATCAGCACCGCGACCACGCCAGACATGAGACTTCCAAGGACGGCGCGATTCATCCGCCACTGCGCCACCAACCAAGTGATTGCCAGATAAACACCAATCTGCGGCAGGTAGGTGTAGCGATCAGCATGAGCCTGGCGGCCCACCTGGATGATCCCCACCACCGGCAGCAGCATCACCAAATACCAGAGCCATCCCACCAGCAGCCACGGCTGTTTTCGCCTTACTCCCCACACAACCACTGAGACCCCTGCCAGCAGCGTCCCGGCAAACGCCACTTCCCATAATGGCCGGCCGTGGAGCGGATACGGATAAAGCACTGCCAATCCCGTGTGGCAGAGCATTTGGCGAAGATAGATCATGGGCACCACGGACGCATTGGCGATCCGGGTGGGCGCCGGAATCGGGAACAGTTGCATGGCTCCGTATTGCGCCAAAAATGTGACGATGCAACTGGCAGCGGAGAGAGCCAGCAAGGGCAACTTCTCCATCAGCAACCCCGAGAACTTTCGGGGGTCCAACCGTTGCAATGGCCAGTAATCCAGCAACAACAGCACTACGGGCAACGTTACCAGCATCGGCTTGCACATCAGGCCAAGGGCAAACAGGACCACCACAAGCCCATAGCGGGCAGGCGACCACGGAAGGCGGACATACCTGACATAAGCCCCCATGGTCAGTATGAAGAACAATCCACTGAGCACATCCTTGCGCTCGGCCACCCACGCCACCGATTCGACTCGCAATGGATGAATGGCGAAGACCGCCGCCACAAACGCGCTGCGCCACAGGGCGCCGGTCATCTGGCGCAAAACCAGGAAAAGCGAGATGACCGCCGCGGTGTGCAGGAGAATGTTGGTGAGGTGATGTCCAGCGGGATTCAATCCGTAAAGCTGACAGTCCAGCATGTGGGAAAGCCACGTCAGCGGATGCCAGTTGTCAACGTGAACACCGGTAAAAGCCCAGGAGATTCCCTTGAGCGTCAGGCCCCGGGCAACCATGGGGTTGTTATAAACATAGTATCCATCATCGTAATTGACGAACTCGGAACCCAACGTCCGCCCGAAAACAGCAAAGGTGATTGCCGTCAGCACGAGGCAAACCGCCGGCACGTGCCAGCGTTGCTTCCACTGGCCCTGGCCGAGGTGGACTCTTAGGGATGTTGGTTGGTCGGTCATGTTTTTGCGGCGCTGCCTTAATACTTTGGTTTAGGGCCTTGGAAGGGCCTGCCCGCCTGATACAGTTTTATCTCAGATTGAAGCGCTCCGGCCAGTTTGGTGTTGGATTGCAATTCGGCCAGATGCAAAGCGCGCTGCGCCGTTGCCACCGCCTCGGCAGACCGCCCGGCTTCCGCCAGCGCGGCGGCAAGGGTGTGAAGAATGATTGGATTATCTCTTCCGGCAAGCTCGCCGGCCTGCGTGGCCAGGTCCACCGCCTTTCTGCCGTTGCGCAACGACGCCTCCGCAGAGGTGGCCAGGAGCCATGCCAGATTGTTCTTCGGCCAGGGATCGTCCGGCTTCAGTTGCACCGCCTGCTGAAATTGGACGATCGCTTCGGATGCGTTTCCCTTTTGCAGAAAAGCGTTGCCGAGGTTGTTGTGTGCTCCGACCAGGTTTGGGTTGAGCTGCAGCGCCTTTTGCAAATGCGCAATCGCCTCGTCCAACCGGCCCGTTTGGAGAAGGGCGCCGCCGAGATTGATGCGGGCATCCACGTAGTCGGGATCGCTTCGCAATGCTTCCCGATATTGGTCAATCGCTTCAACCAGTCTTCCCTTTTGGCCAAGAGCGATGCCGAGATTGTAGTGGGCCGCGGCGAAACCGGGCCTGATTTGCAACGCCTTTTGATAGTGAATTATGGCGTCGTCCACTCTTCCCGTCTGGCGGAGATCGTTGCCAAGGTTGTTGAGTGCCTCCACGTTGTCGGGATTGATTTTTAGCGCCTTCTGGTAATGCGCCATCGCTTCGCGCAGAGTGCCATTTTGGTCAAGAGCGTTCCCAATGCCCAACTCGGCCACGAAGTTGCCAGTGGTGCAGTCGAGTGTGTGGGCCCACAAAGTTTCACTGTCCTTCCAATACGCAGTTTGTTTCCAGGCGCAGAGCATCAGCACCGCGACCACGCCGGCCATGAGGCTTCCAAGGACGGCGCGATTCAGCCGCCATTGCGCCACCAACCACGTCGCCGCCACGCATATCCCAATCTGTGGCAGGTAGGTGTATCGATCGGCGTGCGCCTGGCTGCCCACCTGAATGACCCCCACCACCGGCAGGAGCATGACCAAATACCAGAGCCATCCGACCAAGATCCACGGTCGCTTCCGCCATTGCCATGCGGCGACTGCGGAAATGCCGGCCAGGAGCGCCCCGGCCAATGCCACTTCCCATGACGGCAGGCCGTTGAGCGGATAGGGATAAAAAACCGCAAGCCCCGCCGGATAAATCATCTGGCCAAGATAGACCATGCAGGCTGCCAAGGCATTGGCAAGGCGCAACGGCAGCGGCAGTTGAGCATTCTCATGGATGGCTTCAGATTGCACCAACAGCGTTACCACGCAGGAACCGGCGGAAAGGGCCAGCAAGGGCAGTTTCTCCATCACCAATCTCCCGATTGATGCCTTTCTCTCCAACGGCCAGTAATCCAGCAACAGCAGCACCGCGGGCAACGTCACCAACATCGGCTTGCACATCAGGCCCATTGCGAAGAGAAGCGCCACCAATCCATAGCGGGCAAACGACCACGGAAGTCGCCCATAACGAACATAAGCTCCAATAGTCAACATGAAGAACAATCCGCTGAGGACGTCCTTGCGCTCGGCCACCCACGCCACCGACTCCACGCGCAGCGGATGAATGGCAAAGACTGCCGCCACAAAGGCACTGCGCCACAGAGCGCCGGTCATTCGACGCAGAACCAGGAAAAGTGAGATGACCGTCGCAGTGTGCAACACCACATTCGTCAAATGATGTCCGCCGGGATGCAGTCCATGGAACTGGCAATCCAGCATGTGGAAAATCCAGGTCAACGGGTGCCAGTTGGAGGCGTGGCCGGAGAACGCCCAGACGATTCCCCTGAGAGTCAGACCCTTCGAGACCATCGCATTGTCATACACATAGCTTTTGTCATCGTAATTAACGAATTCGAAACCCGTCGTCCGGCCGAAAATGGCAAAGGTGATCGCCGCCAGCACAAGGCAAACCGCCGCCACTTGCCATCCTTGTTTCCGCCAACCGGCGTCGGCGGAAACTTTGAGCGAAGAAGTTTGGACGGTCATGCTGTTGTGCGATGCATTAATGCTTTTGATCAATGCGGAGTGGCTTGCCTGTCTGGTAGAGTTTTATATCAGCCTGGAGTTGCGCGGTCAGGCCTGTCCTGGACTGCGCCCCGGCCAGGAGGAGGGCGCGTTGGGCGATATCCACCGCCTCGGAACACTGTCCTGTCTCGGCCAGGGCGGCGGCAAGCGTGCGGAGAAAGACCGGGTTTTGTCCTCCAGTAAGCTGATTGGCCTGTGCGGCAAGTTCCGCCGCCTTGTTGCCGTCGCGCAGCGACGCATCCGCAGAGGTGGCCAGGAACCACGCCAGATTATTCTTGATACGCGGATCGGCCGGGGCAAGTTCCACCGCCTGTTGGAATTGGAGGAGAGCCTCGTGGGGCCTGCCCGCTTGGAGAAGAGCGCCGGCGAGGTTGTTACGGCCTTGGGCGTAGTCAGGCCTGAGTTGCAGCGCCTTTTGGAAACGGGAGATCGCTTCGTCCAGTCTGCCCTTTTGCTGAAGAACGCTGCCCAGGTTGATGAGGGCTTCCGCATTGGCAGGGTCGAATTGCAACGCCTTTTGGAATTGGACGATGGCGTCATCCACTTTGCCCTGCTGCACAAAAACATTGCCGAGGTTGTTGCAGGCCTCCGTGAAGTCGGGCCTGAGTTGCAGCGCCATTTGATAATGAGCCGTCGCCTCGCCCAATCTTCCCTGTCGTGCCAGGGCGTTGCCAAGGAGGTAGTTGGCCATGGCGTTGCGCGGGTTGCAGGAAAGCATATGAGTCCACATAGTGACGTTGTTGTTCCAATAGGATGCCTGTTTCCAGGCGCAGACCATCAATACCGCGACGACCCCAGCCATAACCCTCCCAACGACCGCGCGGCTCACCCGCCACTGCGCCACCAACCATGTCACCGCCACATACATCCCAATCTGCGGCAGGTAAGTGTAGCGATCCGCATGGGCCTGTACCCCTACTTGAACGATTCCCGCGACCGGCAGCAGCATGATCAAATACCAAAGCCATCCCACCAGCGCCCAAGGCTGCCTGCGCCGCTCCCTCCAGGCGAATGCTGAAATGCCGGCGAGCAACAGGCCGGCCAGCGCCACCTCCCACCATGGCAGGCCGTTGTGTGGATAGGGATAAACCACAATCAGCCCCGCCGGATACACCATCTGGCCAAGATAGACCATGCAGGTTACCAACGCATTGACCAGGCGCAACGGCAGCGCAAAGGCCTCGCTCGAGCGAATGGCTTGGTTCTGCGCTAAAAGCGTGACGACGCAGGAGCCGGCGGAGAGCGCCAGCAATGGCGCCTTCTCCAGCACCAAACCCGCCAGCTTGCCGGGTCCCATCCGTTGCAACGGCCAATAGTCCAACAACAGCAGCACCACGGGCAGTGTCACCAGCATCGGTTTGCACATCAGGCCCAGAGCAAACAGAACCATCACAACCCCATAGCGGATGAGCGACCGCGGACGGCGCGCATAACGGACATAAGCCGCAAGGGTCAGCATGAAGAATAACCCGCTGAGCACGTCCTTGCGCTCGGCCACCCACGCCACCGATTCCACACGCAAAGGATGGATGGCAAAGACTGCCGCAACAAAAGCGCTGCGCCACAGAGCGCCTGTCATTTGGCGAAGAACCAGGAAAAGCGCGATCACCGTCGCGGTGTGGAGGATGACATTGGTCAGATGATGCCCGGCGGGATGCAGTCCGTATAACTGGCAATCCAGCATGTGGGAAATCCAGGTTAGCGGGTGCCAGTTGGAGGCGTGGCAGGAGAATGCCCAGACGATGCCCTTGAACGTCAGGCCCCCGGCAACCACGGGATTCACATAGACATAAGCGCCGTCATCCAGATCAATGAACTCGTGATGCACCGTTTGACCAAAAACAGCAAAGGTGATGGCGGCGAGCAGCAGGCAAACCGCCGGCGCCCGCCAGGGATGCATCGTTCCTCCGGGTTCGACGGGGACCTTCAACGAAGATGATTTGTCAATCATATGTTATGGGCTTTGCGGTTGATGCGTTTGTGCGGGATTATGAAATGGCTTGCCTGCCTGATACAGTTTAATCTCAGGTTGAAGTTCCCCCGCCAGCCTGGTGTCGGATTGCGACTCAGCCAACTGCAAAGCGTGTTGCGCGGCTTCCACCGCTTCGGAAAACCGCCCGGCTTCAGCCAGGGCGGCGCCGAGCGTATGAAGGATGACCGGGTTTTCTCCCCCGGCAAGCTCGTTGGCCTGCGTGGCCAGTTCCACCGCCCTGGCCCCGTTGCGCAAGGACGTCTCCGCGGAGCTGGCCAGGAGCCACGCCAGATTGTTCTTGACCCAGGGATCGTCTGGCTCGAGCTGCATCGCCTGCTGAAATTGGGCGATCGCTTCGGCTGCGTTTCCCTTTTGCAAAAAAGCGTTGCCAAGGTTGTTGTGTGCTTTGGCTAAGCCGGGGTTGATCTGCAGCGCCTGTTGCAAATGGGTGATCGCTTCGTCCAGCCTGCCCGCTTGGAGCAGAGCGCTGCCGAGGTTGATGTGGGCCTCCGCGTAGCCGGGATCGATTTGCAGCGCCTCTTGGTATCGGGCAATCGCTTCGTCAACCTTTCCCTTTTGGCGAAGTTCATTGCCAAGGTTATAAAGCCCTTCCTCGAAGCCGGGATCAATTTGCCGCACCTGCTGGTAATGAAGCTTCGCTTCGTCCGCTCGGCCCTGTTGCCGAAGAACGGTGGCGAGGCTGAATTGGGCCGGGGCGTCGTCGGGCTTGATTTGCAACGCGTCCTTGTACTGGACCACCGCTTCGTCCATCCTTCCTTTTTGCTCAAGAGCGATGGCAAGGTTGTAGTGGGCGGCGGCGTAGTCCGGTTTGATTCGAAGCGCGTTTTGATACCGCGAAATTGCCTCGTCCGGTTTTCCCCTGGCGAGAAGGGCGTTGGCAATATTGTTCAGGGCTTGCGCATCGTCCGGCTTGATTTGCAATGCTTCCCGGTACTGCCGGATCGCTTCATCCAGTCTTCCTTGTTCGACAAAATCCTCGCCCAGATTGTAGTGGGCGACATGGTTTCCCGTAGTGCAGGCGAGAGCATGGGTCCATAAGGCTTCACTGTCCTGCCAATGCCCAGTCTGCTTCCAAGCGCAGATCATCAGCACTCCCGGCAGGGTAATCATTAGGCTCCAAACCGTGATGCGTCCCAACTGCTGCTTTGCGGCCCACTCCGCCGCCAGCCACGTTAGCGCGACATAAATCCCGATCTGCGGCAGATACGTCATGCGATCCGCGTGCGCAAACGCGCCTGCCTGCACAAGCCCGATCATCGGCGTCAACATTCCCAAATACCAAAGCCAGCCCGTCAAAAGCCAGCCGCGCCTCCGCTGAAAGGCCAAAACTCCCCAGGTAATCAACCCCAGTAAGAGGAAAGAAAGCGCCATCGTCCAAACCGGATGGCTCTTCTCCGGCCGGGGATAGAAAACCGCCAGCCCTCCCGGCCAAACCATCTGGCGGAGATACACAACATAGGAAACCAACCCATTGCCCATGCGCGAGAGCGTGGAGACGTTGGCGTAGCCTGCGACCTCTTTCTCCGCCCCCAGAACAGTCATTGCGCACGCCCCGCCGGCCAGCGCCAGCAGGGGAATCTTTTCCAGAACCAATCCCGAAAGCCTTCGGGACTGTTCGAACCGGCGCAACGGCCAGTAGTCAAGGAGCAACAACACAAATGGCAGTGTCACCACAGTCGGCTTGGAAAGCAGGGCCGGCACAAACGCGATGACAACCATCAAGTAGCGGCCCAGTGATTCAGGCTTGCGCACAAAGCGCGCATACGCGCCGAGCGTGAGCATGAAAAAAAAGGTGGCAAGCACGTCCTTGCGCTCCGCCACCCACGCCACCGATTCCACCCGCAAAGGATGGATGGCAAAGACCGCCGCGACAAACGCGCTGCGCCACAGAGCGCCCGTCATCTGGTGCAGCACGAGGAACAGCAGGATGACCGATGCCGTGTGCAGCAGGACGTTTGTGAAATGATACCCGCCGGCGTTGAGTCCGTGGAGTTGATAATCCACCATGAGCGAAAGCATCGTCAGCGGGTGGTACAAATGGCAGTCCGCATGGGTGAAGATCCAGGCGAGACCCTTCATGCTCAGACCGCCTGTGACCTTCGCGTTTTCAGAGACATAGAAGCCATCATCGTAGTTGACGAATCCGAAACCTGCCGTCTGGCCGAACACGGCGAAGGTGATCAACGCCAGCACAAGACAAACCCCCGCCACCCGCCCGTGCTGCTTCCACCAGCCCGCTTCGACGGGGACGTTTGACGAAGTTTGTTGGCCGATCATGGTCTGGGAACCTCGGGGTTACGGCTTTTGTGCAGAAACATGAAATGGGTTGCCTGACTGGTACAGTTTCATTTCCGATTTCAGTTGCCCGCCCAGCCTGGCGTTGGATTGCGCCCCGGCCAGGCGCAAGGCGTGTTGCGCCGTTGCCATCGCCTCGGCATACCGCCCGGCCTCGGCATACGCGGCGGCCAGGGTGTGGAGTATGATTGGATTCTCCCCGCCCTTGAGGTGACTGGCCTGTTCCGCCAACTCCACCGCCTTCCTGCCGTCGCGCAGCGATGCCTCCGCGGAGGTGGCCAGAACCCATGCCAGATTGTTCTTCGGCCAGGGATCCTCCGGCTCCAGTTGCAGCGCCTCCTGAAACTGGGCGGCCGCTTCGGCGGAGTTTCCCTTTTGCAGAAAGGCGCTGCCAAGATTGTTGCGGGCCTTGGCATGGCCGGGATTCGTTTGCAGCGCCTTTTGGAACTGCTCAATCGCCTCGTCCACTCTTCCCTTCTGCAGAAGAGCGTCGCCAAGACGGCAAAGCGCCTCCGCCGGGCCGGGTCCGATCTGCGGCGCATCCCTGCGGCGAAGACCGATCTCGAGGTTGTTTTTGGCATCCGCGTAGTTCGGATTGATCTTCAGCGCGTCATGGTACTCCGCGATCGCTTCGTCCACTTTGCCCCTGGCCAGAAGGGCATTGGCCAGATTGTTGTGAGCATCCGCGTAGTCGGAATCAATCGCCAGCGCAGCCTGATACTCCGCGATCGCCTCGTCCATTCTTCCTTTTTGCACGAAGGCGTTGCCGAGATTGACGTGGGTTTCCTTGTACTCGGGCCGGAGTTGCAACGCCTCCTGGCAATGGACTATCGATTCATCCACCCTGCCCTTCGAGAGAAGAACCAAACCGAGGTTGTTGTGCGCAACCGCACCCTTGGGGTTGATTTGCACCGCCTTCTCCAGACAAGTGATCGCTTCGTCCACCCTTCCCTCCTGGTTCAGGGCGACGCCAAGGCCGTTACAGGCCTCGAAGTTGTCCGTGGTGCAGGCGAGCGCGTGAGTCCACAAGGTTTCGCCGTTTTGCCAATAGGTGGTTTGTTTCCACGCACAGATCATCAGCACAGTGAGCACGGTGACCATCAGACACCCGACGACCGCGCGGCCCGCACGCAATCTCGCGCCGCATTCCCCCGCCAGCCACGTAATCGCCGCATATATCCCAATCCCTGGCAAATAGGTATATCGATCCGCATGGGCCTGGTTGCCCACCTGGATGATTCCAAGAACCGGCAGCAGCATGACCAAATACCAAACCCATCCCGTCAGCAGCCAGGGCTGTTTCCGGCGCTGCCACATCACGACGGCTGAAAGGCCGGCCAGCAGCAAACCGGCCGACGCCACTTCCCAAAGCGGAAAGCCGTGTCTCGGATAAGGATAAAACACCGCCAATCCCGCCGGCCAAACCATCTGGCCCGGATAGACAATGCAGCTCACCAACGCATTGGCAAAGCGCGCCGGCACCGGACAAGACTCGGTGGTTTGCAGCGCCTTGTTTTGCGCCAGGATCGTGACGACGCAGCACACGGCGGAGATCGCCAACAAGGGCAGCTTCTCAAGCATCAGTCCCGAAAGCTTTCCGGGCTTCACGCGTTTCAACGGCCAATAATCCAACAACAGCAGCACCACAGGCAGCGTCACCAGCATCGGCTTGCACATCAGGCCCAACGCGAACAAAAACGCCACCAGCCCGTATCGCGCAGCCGACCTCGGCAGGCGCGCATAGCGGACATAAGCCCCCAGGGTCAGCATGAAAAACAACCCGCTAAGCACGTCCTTGCGTTCGGCCACCCACGCCACGGATTCCACCCGCAGGGGATGAATGGCGAAGACCGCCGCGACAAACGCGCTGCGCCACAAAGCGCCGGTCATCTGTCGAAGAACCAGGAAAAGCGAGATAACCGTCGCGCTATGGAGCAGGACACTGGTCAAATGATGCCCGCCAGGATGCAATCCGAATAACTGGCAGTCCAGCATGTGGGAAAGCCAGGTCAACGGGTGCCAGTTGAAGGCATGAGCGCCGGTGAACGCCCAGACAACCCCCTTGAACGTCAGACCCCGCGTGACCATCGGATTGTCAACTATATACTGGCCGTCGTCGTAGCCCACAAACCCCTGCCCCAGCGTCTGGCCGAAGACGGCAAAAATGATCGCCCCCAGCACAAGACAAACCCCCGCCACCCGCCAGTCGTGCTTCCGCTGGCCCGTGACAAACGCTGCCTTTGGCGATGTTTGCTGGCCGGTCATTTCTTGAGCGCTCGCGTCATGAAGGCGAAACAAATACCACGCCAGATGCGCCATTTAAAGACACCTTTGTCTAAGAATCGAGCAGGGAGGAAAACGAAGATTTATCGCCGCGAAGGCTTTGACCGCTCTTTGGTTCTTGATTTGCGCCGGGATTAGGAATCGCCCGAAATGGGATGCACTCCCGTGCCGGAAAAACGGGAAGGCTTCCGGACCACAAATCGTATTGCACGCCCCGGCCCCCCAATCATTAGCGACTTGTTCGGGAGCGCGACCGTCCCGGTCGCATCCGTCGGCGTCTCGCCGACGGAATCTGGCGTTCGAAATCGCCCCCCCATTTTGGTGAGTTTCCAACCATATCACTAATGATTCGCGCGCCAGCGCGGCTTATCCCTTGAGTTTCAAGGGGATGGGACCGAGCAGCAGAAATACCGCCGCGCCAAATACACCCACAACGGCCGGGGTGATCGGCGTGCGGGCTTCCGGCCCAAAATGCCGGTAGGTGAAGCTGATCAATAGGATCAACCCCACCCATTGCACGATGTCAATGATGCGACCGTTTTGCTGACGCTTTATTGGTGTCATACCAAGATCCGTTAAAGCATTTACAATGCCGACCCTGGCGAATTGGCCATTTTAGCTTTGATCACGGATCACTTTCAGCGCGATCATGCGGCGTTCTTTCAATCGCCGTTCCAGTGAAAACAGCAAAAGAGACTGCCATCCCGGCTCGCCCGAGTCTTCGCCTCCGCGTCACCGCGGCGGCGGAAAACAGGGTGCGCGCGGGTCATCCCTGGGTCTTCGCCCAAAGCGTGCGCGGACAAAACCGGCCGGGCACCACGGGCGAACTGGCGGTCATCTTCGATCGCGCCGACCTTTTCCTCGCCGTTGGATTATTTGATGCGCTATCCCCCATTCGAGTGCGTGTTTTGCACGCAGGCAAGCCGCAGCCGCTCGATCCCACATGGTGGCGGCAACACGCGGCCAATGCTCTTGCCTTTCGCCGCGATCTGTTCGATGCGCAAACCACCGGCTTTCGCTGCATCAACGGCGAGAACGACGGCTGGCCGGGTCTTGTTTTGGATCAATATGACGCCACGCGCGTCCTCAAAATATACACGGCGGCATGGCTGCCGCGTCTCGACGAAACGGCCGGGTTGCTCAAAGGCGAAGGTCGCCTCATTTTGCGCCTCAGCCGCAACATCCAGAAACAAGCCCGGGACGAGTATGGCGTGAAGAACGGCGGGATATTGCGCGGCACGGCGCTCGACGGCCCGGTGACCTTTTTGGAAAATGGATTGCGTTTCGAAGCCGATGTTTTGCGCGGCCAAAAAACAGGCTTCTTTCTCGACCAACGCGAAAACCGGCGCAACGTTGAGGCGCTGGCGCAGGGACGCTCCGTTTTGAACTTATTCAGCTATTCCGGCGCATTTTCCGTCTATGCCGCGCGCGGCGGCGCCGTCCGTGTTTGCAGCCTGGACATCAGCGAACACGCCCTGGCCGCGGCGCGCCGCAACTTCGCCCTGAACCAGGACCACCCGTCCGTGGCGCAATGCCGCCATGAAACCCTTCAAGCCGACGCCTTCCTCTGGCTGCGGGAAAAGCCGAAAGACCGCTTCGATTTAATTATCGTTGACCCGCCGTCGCTGGCCAAACGGGAGTCCGAAAAGAATGACGCCATGGCCGCCTACGCAAAACTAATCGACGCGGCCCTCGTGAGACTGAACAAAAACGGCATTCTGGTGGCGTCCTCCTGTTCGGCGCATGTGTCCGCCGAAGAATTCTTCACCCTCGCCCGCGCCGCCGCCCAAAATTCAGGCCGGAGATTCACAGAATTGCGCACCACACAACATGCGCCGGACCATCCCGCCACCTTTCCCGAAGGCGAATACCTGAAGTGCATTTACCTCAGTTTTGTGGATTAGTCCAACGATGCGGGCAACGGGTCGCCTTGGGCTTTCTTTTCAGCGAGCCAGACGCGGGCCAAATCAAGTGCGGCCTGCCGGGCGCCCTCCAAGCCCAAGCCATGCGTCGTCAAACCCAAGCTCGGAAGCTGAGCATAAAAATACCCAGGCGGAAAGTCCTTATCCTCAACTTTCTCGAAAAGAATTCCGACGTTCATGCTCACAAAGTACTGGTATTCGCTTCGCTGGTCAAGGCGCGAAGACGAGGACATTCTGCGTATGACGTCCAAGACCCAGTATTCCAAAACCTTGTTTTGAAAACTAATGCGTGTTGCCGATTTATTGGCCCGATCTATCAATCTCTCGTTTTCCTCAGTTATTCCGTTGGCGGCAATGCCGTCTGTTCCGGCTGGCGGCTCAGTTTCAATCGCGCCACCCGCGCGCCCTCGGTGGCTTCGACGCGCAGTTCGTAATCGCCCAGTCGCAGCACGTCGCCCGTTTTGGGAAACCCCCCCAGCCGCTGCGTGACCCACCCGCTCGTCGTGGCCATGCCGTCATCGGACAAATTCCGCCCGACCACGTCCGCCAGCTCATGCACCGGCAACGCGCCGTCCAATTCCCAATGATTGTCATCGCGCCGAAGCAGCAGCGGCTTTTCCTGGTCGAATTCATCCTGAATCTGCCCCACCAATTCCTCCAGGATGTTTTCCAGCGTGACCATGCCGATGGTGCCGCCGTACTCGTCAACAACAATGGCGAAATGAATCTTTCGCGCCAGGAACAGTTCCAGCAACTTTTCCAGGCGCGTCGTTTCGGGCACGTAAATCAATTTCCGCGCCACCGCCGCCAGATCCGCCCCGCGTTGCGCCTTGGCGCGGACGGCAAACAAATCCTTGAAATGCACCACGCCGAGGGTCTTGTCCAGATCCCCCGCCTCGCAGAGGGGAAAGCGCGAGTAACGGGTTTTTTCAGCCTTTTCCAGGCAATCCTGCAAACTGTCTTCCGTGTTCAGCGCCGCAATCTCCTGCCGGGGGCGCATGACGTTGCGCACGATGCGCCGCCCCAAATCCAGCGCATTCAAAGTGATGTCGCGGCCCAGGCGGGTGGCGCCGGGGCGCTTCTCCGCCAGCATCAGCCGCAATTCTTCCTCAGAATGAACGAAGAGCGAGGACCCCGCCGGCTCGAGGCCGATGCGCCGCAAGAGCCACTGGGCGGACTGGTTGAGCAGCCAGTTGAAGGGATAAGAAGCCCGGTAAAACCAATCCAACGGACGCGCGACCCACAACGCCGTCGGCAGCGCCTTTTGGATGGCAAACCATTTCGGCCCCAATTCGCCCAGGACAATTTGCAGGAATGTGGCAATGGAAAATCCGGCGGCAAAAGTAATCGAATGCAACAGGCTCTCCGAATGAACCCCCAGCCAGCGAAGCGGCGAACCCAGCAAGGCCATGAAAACCGGCTGCGCCAGCCAGCCCAAACCCAGGCTCGCCATCGTGATGCCCAGTTGGGTCGCGCTCAAATACGAAGTCAGGTTTTGCAGGATGTGCCGCGCCAGCCGCGCCCGGCGATTTCCCCCGACGATCAGCGCGTCCAGTTGCGTGTCGCGCAATTTGACGAAGGCAAATTCAGCCGCGACAAAGAACCCGTTGACCAGCACAATGGCCAGCAGGCCGAGCAAACGGAGCACGTTGGCGGTTATGGCATTGCCAATCATACCTTACAAAGTCACCTCTCCAAAAATCACTTTCAGAATGTCCTGCAAACTGATGATCCCCGTCTCGCGATGGTTCTGCCCCAGGACCACGGCCAGGCGGGAGCCTGCACTTTGCATCCGGCGCAGGGCCTCCTCCAGGTGCAGTCCTTCCGGCAGGAAAAATGGGGCTTGAATGTATTCCCGCGCGGCCTTCGCCGTGTCCAATCCGTCCAGGTAAAGAATATATTCCAGATTGATGACGCCCATGATCCGTTTGGTGGCGGCATCGGTCACAGGCACGCGCGTCAACCTCCGCTCGCTGCAAAGGGCCAGCACCTGCCCCAGCGGCATGGACGCCTCGACCTTGATCGTGTCGGCCAAAGGAATCATGACATGGCGCACATCAAGATTCGGCAGGTCCAGGACACGGTTGATCATCGTTTTCTCCTCCGAGGTCAAACTCGGCGCCGATTCCTGCATGATAAACCGCAGTTCCTCCCGGCTGCCAAAAAGCCGCCCGGTCATGGCCTTGCCGCCCGTCCAATGCAGCAGGCCGCGCGAAAACCACCCCGCCACCGCCACCAACGGCGAAAGAACCCGATGGATCCACCGGAAGGGCAGCGCCAGAACCATGGTCAGACGATTGGGCGAACGCTGGAACAGCGTCTTCGGCATGAGTTCGCAGGCAATGTAAAAAGCGAACACTGCCGGCAGAAACACCAGCGCCCACAAGATCGGCCGGTCTCCCAGCCAATCATACAATTGGATCGCGCCCAGGCTGAAGATAATGAAATTGACCACGGTGTTGCCGACTAGAATTGTCCAAAGAAAATCCTCCGGATTCTCCAGAAAGCCGTGCAACACGACGGCGCGCCGGTCTCCCGTCCTCATGCGTTGCCGGACGCGAAATCGATTCAGGGCAAGCACCCCGGTCTCGATGCCCGAAAACAGGAAAGACAAGGCGACGCAAACGGCCACAATCAACGTCAATAATATGTCAGTATCCGTCATGGCTTACCGTTTCTTGACGACCTCGACCAACAACTCGCGGATGCGCCGTTCGTCGGCGGCTTGCACGGTCAGGCGCAGCCCGTCGATGGTCACCGCATCACCCTGCGCCGGCACCACTTCCAATTTATTGAGCACCAGCCCGGCCATCGTTTCGACGCCGGGCGCGTCCTGGAGCAGGCCGTATTCGCGACGAAAATTGTCCAGGCGCAACGTGCCGCCTACGCGCCAGCGGTCGGGGCCGAGCCTTTCCAGAACGGGTGGTTGGGGGTCGTGATCGCTGTGCAATTCCCCCAGCACCTCGGCCAGAATGTCTTCGATGGTCACAATGCCCGCTGTGCCGCCGAATTCATCCAGCACAATGGCCAGGCCGCGCTGCTGCCGTTGCAAGCTCTTGAGGAGTTGCAATAGATTGGCGCTTTCCGGCACAAAGGATGGGAATTCGATGGCCAGGGCCAAATCCGCCGCCGGATCCAGCAGGAACGCCCGCGTATTCAGAACCCCTACAATCGTGTCCACCGATACATCGTAAATCGGCAGCCGGCGGTGCTTGAAGCGGCGGGCTTCCGCGATCCATTCCTCCACCGAAAGATCGTCGGAAATGCAGGCCATTTGCGTGCGTGGCTTCATGACCTCACCGGCCTTGCGGCGATCCAGGCTGATGATTTGCAGGATGATCTCCTTCTCCCCAGCCGCCAGCGCGCCTTGCTGATAGGCCATCTCCAGCAGCTCCTGGTATTCGGCGTCGGAAAGGCCCTCGGGTGGCCGCGCGGGCGTGGCCACGAACCGGCGTAACACGAAATTGGTCGTTGTTTGCGCCACCCGTCGCAGGGGCTGGCTCAAATCCTGCAACCAAAGCATCGGCCGTCCCACGCGCAAGGCCCAGAGTTCCGGCGCGCGCACGGCCAGCGTTTTGGGGGCCACTTCCGCGCCGAATAAAATCAGGGCCAGCAACGCAGGCACGACCACTGCAAGAGGCCAGCCGCGGCTGATCGCGACCCACAGCGCCACGCCCACGATGCCCGCGTTGGCAAAACTGTTGCCCAGCACCAGTGTGGCCAGCAAATCCTGCGGTTCCGCCAGCAGACGGCGGATGATTTTACCCGAAGCAGGCGCGCGCTCCTCCAATTGGCGCAGTTGCCATTTGCCCAGCGAGAAAAGCGACGTTTCCGCCAGGGCAAAGAAAAAGCTGGCCCCGGAAAAAACAACCAACGCGGCCAATGCGGCAATCGGCGTCATCCCCGGAACATTGAACAATAAACGCGAAATACAACAGCCAAAAATGGCCCGGCGGTCCGGTCAGTGTCCCATCAGGATGGTGAATCCTCATTGTTGATTGCGGTTTGCGGCTTCAAAACGCCTTGTGGTTGGCGGCTCTTCTTGTTTAAATGTGTTTTTCCGTGAAAACATGACCAACCCGCCTCAGAAGCCATCTTCAAAAGGGCATGGGCCTTATTGGCCGGTGGCGCTATTGTTCCTGGCTGTTTTGTTCGTTGTCTTGGTGCGTTCTCGTTTGTTGGCAATCCCGCTGGAACGCGATGAAGGGGAATATGCCTATGGCGGCCAACTGATGCTCCAGGGCGTTCCTCCCTACAAACTGTTCTACAACATGAAGTTTCCGGGGATTTATGCCGCCTACGCTGCCATCATGTTCTTCGGTGGGCAAACACCCTCGGCAATCCACTTCGGGTTGCTCCTGGTCAATGTCGCATGCATCTTGCTGCTCTACCTCCTGGCCCGGCATTTTCTGGACGTGCCTGGCGCAGTCGCAGCCGGCGCCTCGTATGCCCTTCTCTCAACGAGTCCACGCGTGCTTGGCCTAGCGGCCCATGCGACGCACTTCGTCGTCGCGGCGGCTTTGTCAGGCCTTCTGCTGTTGTTGCGGGGGGAGGATTCTGGAAAATCCGTCCTCTTCTTTTGCAGCGGCATCTTGTTCGGTATTTCCTGTTTGATGAAGCAGCCGGGGGCCATGTTCGGGCTGTTCGGATTTTGCCTGCTCGTGGCCGGGGGAGCCAGGCAATTAGGACTGTGGCGTGTGCATTGCCGGAGAATCGTCCTGTTTTCAATCGGCCTTGCTGCTCCGCTGGCCCTGGCAGCCGCGCTTCTTTGGCAGGCGGGCGTTTTTAAGAGGTTCTGGTTTTGGACCATCCTCTATCCCAAGGTGCATGCTTCCTCAATGAGTTGGTCCGTTGTCCTCCGGAATTTGACCCATTTTTTCCAGGGGTTGCCTCTTGCGGCCGACGGTTTATTTTGGATCACTTCCCTTCTGGGGTTGGGCTCGCTCGCATTGTTCCGGGGCAAAAAGGGCGGGAAATGCTGGATGACCGGCTTTTTGGGCTTCTCGGCCGCGGCCGTCGTGCTTCCCTTGTTCTTTTTCCGGCACTATTTCGTCATGCTGCTGCCGGCGCTGTGTTTGTTCGTGGGCCAGGCCATCAGCGCCGCCATGCAGTGGGCCAAAACCAGGAAGGCGCGCAAAGCATGGGGCGCCTTGATCTCCGGTCTGTTCATAATCATCTGGACCCTCACCGTGTTCCACTATCGCTCCATTTTTTTTGAACTCACTCCCGATGCAATCTGCAGGCAGATTTACAGAGGAAACCCCTTCGTTGAAGCCGTGCAAATCGGCCATTACCTGCGCGAACATTCGGCCCCTGACGCGCGCGTTGCCGTCCTTGGCTCCGAGCCGGAGATCCTGTTCTACGCAGGCCGCCGTTCCGCCACAGGCTATATCTATATGTATGACTTCTTCGAATCCCAGCCCCATGCCGGCGAAATGCAACTGGAGATGATGGCGCAAATTGAAGACGTCCAGCCCGAGTATCTGGTCTTCGTCGTGATTCCCATCTCGTGGGCTGGACGGCCTGACCTTCAGCGCACTTGGGGAAGTCCCGTTATGGCATGGGCCCCGTCATTCGTGAAAAATTTTTACGACTTGGCGGGGTTGGTCACCATAAACGGCGGGTCAGAGTATTATTGGGGTAAGGACGCGCTTCAATTTTCGAGAACCGATGGGCGCCGAATCGGCATTTACAAGCGAAAATGAAGCTCCTCTTGCGAATCTCTTTCGCCAGCCCTGATCAGTGTCCCTCGAGCGCGCCTTGCAGCGTCGCTTGCCAGGCTTGATTTGTCGGATTGAGACGCACTGCTTCCTTCAAATGGCCGAGGGCCTCCTCGCGCTTGCCCGTCTGATCCAAAAGGCAGAGTCCCAGGTGGAACTGCGCGTCGGCCCGCGCCGGTTGGGCGTCAACCACGGCCGAGAAGTGGCGGATCGCCTCCGGGAACTGGCGCAGGTTCAGCAGAGCAAGCCCGAGATTGAAATGCGTTTGCGTATCGGCAGGGTTCAAGCTCAACGCATAACGCCCTGCGGCGGCGGCGGCCGCATAGTCCTTCTGAAGCAACGCCAGCCTGCACCAACTCTGCGCGACAATCTCATCTTCAGGCGCCAGATCAACCGCCCGCCTGGCCTGCAACACAGCTTCGTCCAATCGATTGCTCTGCGCCAGGTCCCAAGCCACATAGTATTCGAGCCACGCGTTGTCGGGATCACTCTTGAGCGCCTGCTCCAGCCGCTGCCTCGCCTGCTCCGGATGCCGGGGAAGTTCCAACGACACAAGCCAAATCGTGGCCTGGCTGCACCCCGGGTGATGTTTCAGGACATTCAAGAAAGCGTCGGCAGCATCCCGTTTACCATAAACGGAGGTGGCGATGGCTGAGGAAAGCTCAGTTTGCGCACTATCAGGAATTATCCATAATGATGCGTAGTTATTGACCAGCCAAATCCCCAAGGCCGCTCCCAATGCCCACCGCGCCGCCTTGCCGCGGCCGGCCCAGTATTCAAACCCCAACGCCAGCAGCGCGCACAATGTCAGCAGGACCGGCAGTCCGAAAAATGCCTTGGTGTGCGAGTAGGAGGGCACCTTCAAACTCATGTCAAGTATAGCAAAGGCAAACAGCCAGCCCAGGCCGATCAACAATATCCAGGCCGGATTGGCCGCGCGAAAAGACATGGCCAGGGCGCGAATCAACCCCGTCAGCACAAGCACGGTGGGCACCAGCGCCAAAACATAGCCCACCGCCATCAAATCGTAATTCCAGGGAGGACGGCCCCAGACATCAATCTTGCCGCCCAAAAGGCCGTCGCCCCAAAGGGTTGTGTAGAAAGCGTCCCAGAAACTGTGCAGGCCGCTGAAGAACGGTCGCGTCAGCGCGTCGCCAAAGGAGAAATAATAGGCGGGAGTTTGGAATCCTTTGATTTGCCACCAGGGCGCGACCACTTTCGGGTCCCAACCCCCGGTCAGCGGATTGCCGAAATCGCACCACAGTTGCAGGTAATGCCAGCCGCTCATGCACAGGCAAATCAACAACGGCGCGCCGATGCCGCCCAGCCAAACATGCAACGACCGTTCGCGGCGTAGTATCAATTTCACCGCCAGCGCGCCCAATATCGCGGGAACCACCGGGACGGCCGACGCCTTGCTCAACAGGGCCAGCCCAAGCACGATGCCCAAAATTCCGTGCCACCCCCACCAGGGCTGATCGGCCCGCAAAAGATGCAATGTCACGCACAGCGCAGCGGTGACAAACATGGCCGAGAGTGTTTCGTTGGTTGTGTAATGGAGCAGGCAGAGTTGCGCCGGCAAAAAAGCGGCGAAGACCACGCCCGCCAGCGGCTTCTTCCAATCGCCCGGAAAGATCAGGCGCAGACCGGCAAAAATAAGGGCCAGGGTCGCCGCTCCGATCGCCAGGTTCAGGTATCTCAGGAGCATCACGCCCAGAGGCTGCAAGGCGTTGCAGCCGCCCAAGTCCAGGAGCTTCGCGCCAATTATGTAGTACAGCGGGGGCTGGACCATCTCCCAACCCTCCCGGGCATTGGGCAGCCGGTGGTGGTCCTGAATGTAGCCCACATACTCCAGGTGCGCCGGACCGTCGAACCCGGACGCGAGAGGCACGAACGGGAAATTATGTATCAACAGCAGCGCCCAGGCCGCCGCCAACAGGATCAGAATCTTCTTCGGCAACGACGCCCGGCCTGCGCAGCATTGCAACAACACCACCCCGCAGATGGAAATCGCGGCAAAAACACACTCCCACCGCCAGCATCGTCCCCACGCGCCGCCCGTGGTTTCCAACAGCGAAAGCTCATCGCCCTTCCCCGCCTGCGGGGTCGCCGACGCCGCCATGGCCGAACGCCAATCGGACCCGGACACAGAAGCTTCCCATGATTCATCCGATGTGAGCCGAAAACCTCCTGACTTGAGTTCCAGGCTCATGGCTGGAGGGCCAAGCCGGTTTGTGACCATGACCAGAATCTCGTTGGTTCCTTGCCGCAGAAAAGGCGCGACGTCCACCTGCAATGTTGTCTTCCAGTTTTCGGAAGAAGGCCCGAGACGCTGGACGACCATGCCGTTGACACGAACTCCGCCGTTCGTGAAACAGCGCCAGGAGAGCAATGCGGAAGCGGGTTTTTCCGGCAGGACGAAATCGCGCCGAAAAGTGCCGACCAGCTCAAACGCGGGATAAGTATGACCTTCAGGAGGCAGCGGATAGACAATCCATTGCCGGGGGCCAGGCGTGAGAAAGTGTATTTTGGGATTGAAGACGCAATTCCAGGCGAGCAGGGCCAGGGCTGCCAGCGTCAACCCCGGCGCACCCCAGCGCCACGCCCTCTGCCAGCGCGGCGGGAGCGGGTCAGAATCAAGTGCGGACACCATTTTCGGCCAAGCCATCCCCGGAACATTGAACAATAAAACCCAAACACAACAGCCAAAAAAAACCGCCACATATTTGGGCCTTGGCGTCCAAGCTGGTGAGCAAATTGTTGCGATTCGGAAATGACATGGCTAAGCTCCTGCCATTCCGGGAATCGAAACCCGGAGATCAATCGACCTGTCCGTGAATTATACTGAAATCCTGGACGCGCTGCGGGAGTTCACCTCGCGTGAGCGCATCGAATTCCTGCCGCTGGCGCCTGAGATGAAGCCGGTCTCCGGTTACGCGGCCATCCAAAAGTATGTGCTCGACTTGAAAAACGTCGTGAAACCCGAAACCGCCGCGGAAGACCTTTTCACGGCGCTCTGCAAAGATGTTTTGAATTTTCAACCGACGCGGCAGGTCGGCAGCGGCGAGGGCTGGGTCGATTTCATGCTGCCCGAGCGCATGGGCCAACCCATGCCTTTGGAACTGAAGCCTCTTTTCCAACGCGACGGCCCGGATGCCCTCTGGCGGTGCGGCACAAACCCAAAGAACCATGTCGCACAGGTCAAAAAGTATCTGCGCGACCATGAATATCTGATTCTCACCGACCTTCAAACGGCATGGTTTTTCAGCGCGCGCGATTTTTTCTTTGAAGACAAGCCGTTTGCGGAATTGCCGTTCGCTGATTTTTTTGGCCGATGCCGCGAATCCGGCAGCGTGCTCGATTCGTTGCGCCGGGTAGAGGACACGGCGGAGAAGCCGGAGCTGGAGCAACAATTCTTTGAAGACCTGAAAATCTGGTTCAACGAATTCGACAAGGTCAAATGGTCGCCGCCCGAACAAGCCGCCCAATCCATCATCCTGCTCATCAACAAGCTCATCTTCGCCCGCACCATTGAGGATTTTGGCCTGGTGCAATACCGGTTCACGCAGGATGAATACGCGCGCTTCACCAAGCTCTGGGAGCCAAAGGGCGCGCATCGCGTCGTGCCCAAGTTCCTCGAATTCTTTGAGGAGTTCTTTGACGAATACTACGACACTGAAATCTTTTCCGAACGCATCTGGAACCGTCTCGACAAAGACCCGGTCAACCTTCGCCGCTTTTCCGAAAAGCTGAATTTCGTTCTCGGCATCAACACTTGGGAACAAAACTTCAGCCGGGGCATTGTCCACTACAACTACCGGCGCATTGACGAGGACATCTTCGGCAAGAGCTACGAGATGTTCCTGGCCGCCAACCGCAAGGACGAGGGGATTTACTACACTCCCGCCGGCATCACCGGCCCGATGGCGGAATCATTGGTCAAATCGCTTGCCGGAAAAATCGTGGATGACATCTGCGAGGCCGTCGGCAGCCAGAAATGCGATTTCGCCCGCGGCGAAAAACTCATGGCGCAACTGGCCGAAATCCGCGTGGCCGACACGGCCTGCGGGTCGGGAGGATTCCTCATCAAAATTCTCCGCTGCTTCTGGCAGCAGTATCAGCGCGTTGACCAGGCCTGCGCCTGGGTGCAAAAAATCCTCAAGCCCGAAAACGGCGAAATGTATCTCGCTGAGATGCCTCCGAACGTGGAAGCCGCCCTCGCCTTCCGCCGCCGACAGAATTTCGAAAACCATCGCGTTCTCATCGCGCAAATCCTCCTGCGCCACATTTTTGGGGTGGACAAAGACCCCGGCGCGATCGAAGTCGCCAAGACCAACATTTGGAAGGAAGCGGTCAAGCTCTCGCCCGCCGACTACAATTATCGCCTGCTTAAAACCGAGATTGTGCGGATCCTGCCCAACTTGGAATTGAATTTCCATTCCGCCGACTCGCTGGTGGACGTGGAACCGGGCAAACAAGCCGCGTGGCTGGCCGAATACCACCAGGCCGAGTTGAAAAAGCTCTCCGAACTCCGCGCCCGCTATATCGAGAACCCGATGCAACATGAGCCTCTGGACGAAGCACTGGCATTGCGGAACAAAGTCCGGGCGAATTTGATCGAGCATTTCCAGTCTGAGAATCTTCCGTGCGAACCGGGCGGTTTCGCGCTCCACTTCTGGCCGTGCTGGTTCACGCCCGATGGCAAGGAGAGCAAAACTCCGGGTTTCGACGGCATCATCGGCAATCCGCCCTGGGAAGGCTTCAAACCGGTTCGCAAGGAATTCGCCGCCAATTTCTACAAGGGCAAGCCGCAATTCAGCAAGATGGGCATGGACGGCCCGGCGTTCGAGAAGTGGTTCATTGAGGAATTGAAGACGAACGAGGACTTTTGCGTCCGCTGGCGTGAACACGAGGCGTATTATGAACGGAACAAGGAATTCTTCGACACAGCCTTTCAGCATCAGGGCACAGGCGACTGGAATCTGTTCAAGCTCTTCATCGAACGCGACCTTTCGCTGGTCCGCCACGGCGGGCAATTCTCGCTGCTCGTGCCGAGCGGATTCCAGACTGACGAAGGCTGCGCCGGTCTCCGCCGCTGGTTCATCAGCGAACACCGGCTGGATGAACTGACTTCGTTTGAAAACCGCGGCTACACTGTCGTCGAGAACGGTAAGGAAATGACCAAACACATTTTCCCGGATGTTGACAGCCGCTTCAAATTCGGCTTCTTCAAAGTCGTCAAAGGGGCACACACACCAAAAGATCACTTCTTCGACGGGCGCTTTTATCTTCACGACCCGAAAGACTATGCCTCCACGCCGATACACTACGCCGTCGAAATGATTCATCGGTTCTCGCCGCACAACGAATCGTTCATGGAGTTTCGCTCGGAAACTGATTACGCGCTGGCGACCAAAATTCGTGCCAATCACCGGCTTCTGGAAGAATTCGGTTACACGATTCGCCGCGAACTCCATATGACCGGGGATAACCGTTTCTTCCGCCAATTGGGTGGCAAAAAACCGGGGGATGGCCAGTTGCGCTTGTATGAAGGCAAGATGATTAACCAGTTCGATGCAAACTTTAGCCCACCGACGTTCGTCGTCCAGGAAGCCGAAGTGCGCGAGGAACTGCTTCGTAAGGAGATTTTCCGGTTGGCTCAATTTGTTCGCGATGGAAAGCTGGACAGGCTTGAAGGCAAGGCTCTGCCAGAAACGCGCGAAGAAATGGAGAAATTGCTGCGAGACGTTTTCGAGAAGCACGGATTCAAGCTGCAATATGAATTCCAACGATTTGCTTATAGAGAAGTCGCGAGTTCAACAAACGAGCGGACAATAATCGCAGCGATCATTCCACAGGGCGTTTGCTTGGCTCATACGCTCATGTACCTAAGCCCGTACGAGTACGTGGCGGACAACAAAGGAAATCTGAGCCAGCGCGAAATTGATTCCTCGCCGATTCAACAACTTTTGTGTCTAACAAATTCCCTCGCGTTAAATTATTATCTTCGCAGCAAGGTTTCGACCCACGTCAGCATATTTCAGTTCATGGAACTTCCCGTTCCCCAACTCACCGCCGCGCAGAAAAAGAAACTTGCCGATTCCGCCTCCAAACTTCTGAAAAACCCGCGTGACGTGAAAGAACGCGCCGCCTTGGAAGTCTTCATCGCCCGGGAACTTTACGGGCTGTCGCTGGAGGATTGGAAACATCTCACCGGCACATTCACCTTCGGCAGCGGCTCCACCAAAGAGGAGTTGGACGAAATGATCCGTCAATCGCTTAACCTTTGGCTAAAGACCGGTGAGAAGCAGAACCGCAGCTGATTAGCACATGCAGGCATGCAGGTGTCATGCAGGTTTCAGTCCTGCACGCTCTGCCACTCAGGCCGGAGCGCGGTTGAACCGCCGGCCCACGGCCCCGAGCAGCATCAGCGACCCCAAAGTCAGTACAATTGTGGAACCGCCGTCGGGGGCCGATGAAGTGCCGCCGCCAACAACCCCCACCTCTTGCCAGGATCCAAGACCGATATTAACCAGACCATTCAAGCCATTGACGTTAGTTGTGAGTTCCCAGAGCTGGGTTTGTGCTGCTACAGACGTTTGCTCGTTGCCGAGGATAAGGTTATCACCGCCCACCGTTTGTATGAGGTCGTCGTTAACCCCGATCCCGGCAAAGAGTTGGGGCACACCTTCAATAATGGCGCCCACATCCATGTCAAATGTCTGACCCGGGGCGACCGTGAAAGTGGAAGTATATCCCGCCGCAACGGTGCCCACATATCCGGTCAGGCCCGGCGATGTATTGGCAGTGTTGTCGTACAACACGCCGGTCGGATAAGGCGTGGAAGGGTCTGAGACGAACTCGTATTCAATAATTTGGGCGGAGGCGGCTCCGGGAGTCAGAGCAAGCAGTCCAAGCGACAACGCCGCCGCGGAGCAGTAGAAGGCGCGGACGAAAATGGCCAGGGCTTTTTGAGCAGGAACCAGAGCAACAGCTTTCATAGTTTTCATAGCTTTTTAATGGTTAAGAAAAGACAACCTAATTTGCCGTAGTAAGCAAGTAACGTGCCGCCGCCACGCAGCATAGTTGCAAAATGCTTTCGGTGAGCTACTTAGACAATATCCTAAACCACCAGACGTAATCCGCGCCCGGGCCATACTGTAAAGTGAGCCGACATGATTCGTCCAAGAATTGCGCGACAGGTGCTGGTCTTAAAACATAACTACTTTATGGATAACGTGATAGCCAATGGGACGACGCCGGGCGGCGCGTGTGTAAAGTTTGCCGACGCGTACTCGCAGATCCCCTTCCAAATGAGAAATGAAAAATCCTCAATTCAGACCCGACTTTGGTTTCTCCTTCGTGCAGGTGTCAGTCCTGAATGGCCCTTAGATAAGACCTAAAACTTTCTTGCTCAAGCGTTTGCGTCGGACGACTCCGGGCACAGTTTCAAACAGGATTTGCCGTGAAAGTGTCTGCATCCGGCCAAC